>Ga0160428_1000083_pt1 | contig 120675 bp, 105 predicted proteins | sample SolpanmetagenomM_FD_108198 | JGI IMG/M metagenome (GOLD analysis project Ga0160428, IMG submission 108198) | Solar panel surface microbial communities from Lawrence Berkeley National Laboratory, California, USA - M | ecosystem: Engineered > Built environment > Solar panel > Unclassified ...
GAGCGGTGGTGATATCGCCGCAGTAGGTGGCACGGGCTGGAGCGGCGGCGATATCGCTGCGGTAGGTGGCACGGGTTGGAGCGGTGGTGATATCGCCGCAGTAGGTGGCACGGGCTGGAGCGGTGGTGATATCGCCGCAGTAGGCGGCACGGGTTGGAGCGGTGGTGATATCGCCGCAGTAGGTGGCACGGGTTGGAGCGGCGGTGATATCGCCGCAGTGGGCGGCACGGGTTGGAGCGGTGGTGATATCACCGCAGTGGGCGGCACGGGTTGGAGCGGCGGCGACATTGCCGCAGTGGGCGGCACGGGCTGGAGCGGCGGCGACATCATCAGTTCGGTGGCTTAAACGCAGCCCAGCCAATGGGCCTGTAGAAGCCGCTAATGGCTTAGGCCTGCCTAACTTGCCGACGACAATTTTACTCCTGTCGTCTTAAATGAGATATTTTCTGCTTGGTGGCCTGCTTACGCTGCTACTCAGCGCCTGCTCAACATCACCTGTTACCCAGGGGCTTGCCCCCATTACTACCCGCTGGGCTCGCGACCCCGAGACGCTTGACCCGCTAGCCGTTCCTAACCAGAGTGCCATTGATGCAACCAATTTGTTGCACCTGGCCTTGCTACAGATTGATTACCAGCGCAATGAATATGCGCCAGCGCTGGCCCAGGCACTTCCGCAGGCACACTTGGTCGGCGATTCGCTAACCATTCTTGATTATCAGCTGCGTGAAGCAGCTACCTGGGATGACGGCCACCCGGTATTGGCTACCGACGTAGACTTTACGCTTAAGCTGATGCAGTGCCCCGGCCTGCCCAACGAAAATAACCGCGCCCAATTTGGCTTTATTCGCCAGGTGCGCCTCGACCCCGCTAATCCGCGCCGCTTTACGCTGGTGTGCCGTAGCCAGGGGCCCGAAACTATTACTGCCTCGGGCGATTTTTCGGTGCTGCCCGAGGCTAGCCTCGACCCGGCGCACACGCTGCGGCGCCTGCCCCTGGCCGCACTGCAAGACTGGCCTGCTGCGCGCCCCCCCGCCCCCGCCGTGCAGGCCCTGGTGCAGCGCTACCAGCGCGCCAACCTGGCGCGCCAGCCCAATAACCTACCCGGCTGCGGCGCCTATCGCCTGACCACCTGGGACACCAACCGTCAGCTCCGCTTTCGGCGCAAGGCGCATTGGTGGGCCGACAAGCTGCGGCCGGCACCCTTCGTGCTCCAGGCCCGGCCCCAGGAGTTGGTATTTGCCGTTTTGCCCGACGATGCGGCGGCGGCGCTAGCCCTGCGGCGCCACGACATTGACGTGTATCCGCAAGTGCCCGCGCGCATCTTTAAGCAGTTGCAAGCTTCGCCCGCGGCCCAGCGCGACTTCTCTTTCTACACCGCCTCCTCCTACGATATTCTGTCGGTGGGCTTCAATACCCGGCGGGCCGCGCTGCGCGACAAACTGACGCGCCAAGCCTTGAGTCGGCTATTTGACCCCGCTAGCTTGCTGCTGGCCACGCAGTTGGGCCAAGGCAGCCGCACGGTGGGCCTGCTGCCACCTGGCAGCCCCTTCTACAATGACAGCCTGCCGCTACCGGCCTACGCGCCGACCCAGGCGGCGACGCTGCTGCGCCAGGCAGGCTGGCAGCGCGCGGCCGACGGCCACTGGCGGCAGCCGGGCACTGCTGCACCGCTGGCCCTGGCGATGCGCTACCGCGCCGAAGAAACCACCTTTGCCACGGTGGGGCTTCAATTTCAAGCGGCGGCGGCCCAGCTGGGCATTCCCGTCACGTTGCTGCCGGCCGAAAACTCGGTCAATACCAGCCAGCTGGAGGCCGGGAATTTTGACCTCTACATTCGCCTTGTCAAGGGCAGTCCGTTTGGGGTCAACTTCGCCACCCTTCTGCATTCACAAGCCATTGGGGGCGGCAATATTACGGGCTTTGGCCGCCCCGATACCGACCGCCTGCTCGTGGCCGCCGCTACCGAGGGCAGCCCGCGGCGCAAGCGCCTGCTGCTACGCCGCTTGCAGGTAATGCTGCGCGAAGAGATGCCCATTCTGCCGCTCTTTTTCATGCCCTATCGCCTGGCCGCCAGCCGCCAACTGCGGCACGTAGTAGCCTCCGGCCTCAAGCCAGGCTACGCCATCATGTCGCTGGGCTGGCCGGCCGCCGATAGCCCATCCACTAGCAAACCCTAGCGCATGGCAGGCTGGCTTTTGGCGCGGCTAGGGCGGGCGATGGTGGCAGCCTGGGCTATTGCCTCCCTGGTTTTTATTAGCAGCCGGCTGCTGCCGGGGGGGCCCGAGCAAGCCTTACTGGCCGATGCCAGCGACTACAGCCGCCCTACCACCACGGTGCGCTCGGGCGCCAGCCAGCAGGCGGCCCAGCAAGCCGTGCGCGAGCGGCTGGGGCTCGGGCTGCCGGTTTTTTACTTTACACGCTCGGCTCAGCCAGCGCAGGCCTGGCACTGGCACGGCACTGCTAATCAGTATCATCGCTGGGCGCTGGGTTTGCTGCGCGGCAACCTGGGCTACTCCTATCGCGATGGCCAGCCCGTGGTGGTCCTGCTGGGGCAGGCACTTACTTACACCCTGCCCCTGGCCCTGACGGCCGCGGCCTTGGGTGGGGCGCTAGCCCTAGGGCTGGGTCTTTACCTGGCTCGGGCGCCGGGGGGCTGGGTGCGGCAGGCGGCCCTGGCACTGCTCAGCGCCTTGCAGGTGACGCCGCTGTTCCTGCTGGCGCTGGCCTTGCTACTGGCACTTGCTAACCCCGATTTTCTCGACCTGCTGCCGGCGGCCGGCCAGGCACCACCCGGCGCCACCGGCGGCCAACTGGTGGGCTACTGGCTGGCCCGCTCCGCCTTGCCCCTGCTTGGCCTGGTACTCTCCTTACTGCCCGTGCTCACGCTGCCCCTGGTAGCTGCGCTACGCCACGAGGCGCAGGCCGACTACGCCACCACGGCCCGCGCCAAGGGCCTGTCGGCAGCCTGGGTGCTGCGCCGCCACGCCCTGCCCAATGCGCTGCTGCCCCTGCTCACCACCCTCACCGACCTGCTGCCCACCCTGCTGGCGGGTACAGTAGTGGTAGAGGTGCTCTTTGCCCTGCCCGGCAGCGGCCGCCTGCTGGCCGAAGCCGCCGCGGCCCACGACTACCCGGTGGTGGTGGCAGGTGTGCTATTTACGGCGGCGGCCCGGCTGCTGGGCCTGCTGCTGGCCGATGTTCTCTACTTTGTGGTTGACCCTCGCCTTCGCCCTGCCGCATGAAACCTTCTGCTCTGGCGCGGCCCACTTGCTGGCTGGCATTCACCTGGTTGGTTTTGATTGCGCTGGTGGGGCTGCTCGCCCCCTGGCTGCCCCTACCCTACTCCGCCGCTGCCCCCGACCTGCTGCATATTGCCACGCCGCCCGAGTTCTCGCCCACTGGCCCAGCCCACTACCTCGGCACCGACCCCCTCGGGCGCGACGTACTGGCCGGCCTGGTGGCGGGGGCAAGGCGGCTAATACTGCTTAGCCTGCCGGCCGTGGCACTGGCCACCCTGGCAGGCGCGGCGGCGGGGGGCGCGGCGGGCTTTTGGGGCAACCGTGGGTTGCACCTGCCGGTGGCGGGGCTGGGCGGGCTGCTGGCGGCCGTGTGGTGGGGGCTGGCCCTCCCCGCTCCCGCCGTGGCTGTTGTGCTAGGCGCTGGCGCACTGGCCTTGGCCCTAGCCTATTGGCGCTGGCCCAGCCGCCTTCCCAAGCCGCCGTGGCTGGCCTTCGCAGTGCCGCTCGATAGCCTGCTGCTGGGCGCCGCTACGGTGCTGGGAGCCGTGCCGCGCCTCGTACTGCTGGTGGCACTGGCGGCGGGCCCACCCCTCACCCAGCCACAACTACTTGGGCTGCTTGCCCTGCTGGCCTGGCCCGAGGCCGCCCGCCTGGTGCGAGGCCAGATGCTGCAAGTACAAGCCCTGCCTTTTATCGAAGCGGCGCGCGCCGGGGGGTTGCCGGCCGGCCGCATCTGGTGGCACCATGCCCTTCCTCACGCTTGCCGCCCGCTACTAGCTTTTGCCCCGCTCAGCTTGGCGGGGCTCATCGGCCTCGAAAGCGCCCTTGCTTTTCTCGGCATCGGGCAAGGGCCCGACGTCATTAGCTGGGGCAGCCTGCTGGCCACCATGCGCCAGGCCCCCGCCGCCTGGTGGGTTGCCGCCTACCCAGGTTTTGCGCTGCTGGTCACGCTACTAGCCTTGCAAAAAATTGCCCGCGTCATCGGCAAAAGCATCTTACAAACCCCCTAGCCAAAACAGGCAAAAGGCAGTGCATTGTCACAAAGTAGGCTCACAAATAATTTGCATCTGTTTAATTTTTAACCTACAAGTAGCTGATTATAAACATCTTATTTTTTATAAAAAAACAGCAAGACCAATTTATTGTCTTTTTTTAAGAGCGATTTATATTTTTTTGGCTAATAAAACTGTTCATTTCAATGTCACAAAAACAGTAGAATTGTCCTTTTGAAAGGCTTTTAGCGTCCGTAATCTTGTATAGAAATTACGTTAAAAGGATTGCGTTCCGGCCATTATTGCGGCCCCACCCGGCTGCCTGTTAGTATGAAAGGTTCCCTCACTGCCCGGCACAGATTTGCTTACCCCAGCCAACTACCCATTGAATACGTTGCGACGCCGGCTGAGCGCGACTTCACGACCCTTGATGGCCGCATCGTACCCCGGGCGCTGGGCGAAATCGCACTCCGTCAGCATACTGCCCTGCTGGTGGGCGGCTTGCTTATTGGCGAATGGCCCGAACAGCTTTAGCCCTACTCTTTATTAATAGATTACTAGTCCTTATATTATCGTACGCATATTGAGCACCAGGTATTTTAGAAGCGGAAGGCTTATAGTATGAAAGCCCGCTGGCCTTGCCAGCGGGCTTTTTGCTGCCCAAATCTTTCCATCTCTCCCCCTATAGGCCTACAGGGCTGCTTGCAATTGCTGTTTAACCAGGGCAAGGCCATCGGCGAAGGAGTGCGGTTGATAGTCAAGCTCGCGCTCGGCTTTATCAATGCGGAAGCCGGTGCGCGACGGACGGCGGGCGGGCTGCGTAAACAGCTGGCTATCTACGCGTTCCAGCAGTGAAGCATCGAGCCCAAAGATGGCTGCTACTTGCTGCGCCATCTGGTAGGGCGTGAGCAACTCGCGCCCGCTGAGGTGAAAAATGCCTTGCGCCGACTGCCGGGCCAGTAGCCAGCAGCCCTGCGCCAGGTCTTCGGCCAGGGTGGGCGTGCGCCACTGGTCATCTACGACCTTGATTTTTTGCTGGTTGCGCAGCGAGTTGTATACCCATAGCACGAGGTTGCTGCGGCCTCCGGCCTGGGTAGTGCCGTACACCAGCACCGTGCGGGCAATGGCCCAACGCAGCCCGGCCGTGCGCTGCACCACCTGCTCGGCCGCCAGCTTGCTAGCCCCGTAGTGGCTGATGGGGTCGGGCAGGGCCTCTTCGCTCAGCAGGGCCTCGGTGCCATTGAAGATAAAATCGGTGCTAAGGTGCGTGAGGTGCGCCCCTTGCTGGGCGCAGGCGGCGGCCAGGTGCTCTACCGCCGTCACGTTTTGAGCCCAGCAGGCGGCTTGGTTCAGTTCGCAGTCGTCGACCTGCGTGAGGGCGGCCGTGTGAATGACGTGCGTGGGCTGGTACTGCGCCAGCACCTGCTGTACCTGCGCAGCATCGGTTACGTCGAGCGGTGCGAAGGCTAGTGTGGGGTAGCTAGTGGCCAAGCGGTTAGCGCCGCGCGCTGTAGCCAGCAGCTCTACTCCGGGGGCCTGGTGCAGCAGCGCCACGAGCTTTTGGCCCAGCAAGCCATTGGAGCCGGTGAGGAGAATTTTCACGAGGCGCTAGTATTTGTAGCCGTACAACTGGCTGATTTTCTTTTTCTTGAGCTTTTCTACCCGCATCGTCATCTTGAGGTCGGCCAGGGGGCGGTCGCGGCCATCGCGGGGAAGGGCAGCTATTTTATCTATAACTTCTTGCCCCTGAATAACTTGCCCAAACACGGTGTACTGCCCATCCAAAAAATGGGTACCCTGCCGATTGCCCACCACGTAGAACTGGCTGCCACTGCTGGCGCGCTGCGGGTTTACCAAATCGGCCTGGCGGGCAGCGGCCACGGCCCCATAGTCGTGGCGGTGGCCGGGGGCCAGCTCGGCCGGAATGGTGGGCTCATTGGGTGGCCCCTGGCCGTCGTTGGCAGGATTGCTGTCCTTGCTGTTGGGGTCGCCGCCCTGCACCATAAAGTTAGGGATGACGCGGTGAAACGAGGTGCCGTTGTAGAAGCCGCTTTCGGCTTTTTTCAGAAAATTGGCCCGGTGCAAGGGCGTGTCGCTGAACAAGATAAGGCGCACGTCGCCCAGGCTGGTGCTGATGGTCACTACCTCGTCTTTCTTGCTGACGTGCGGCTTGTGGGCAGCCAGGGCCGGCAAACTGAGGAGGAGGCTAAGCAGCACGACTACGGCCCGGCGCAGGCCACTAAGCCAGTTTACAGACATTGACATAGAACAGTAAATACAGCCGTAAAAGTAGCCAGCCCTACAGCTCGCCGCGGTGCTCGCGAATGCTGGCTAGGATGGCCGCGCCGCCGTGGCCAAGCACGTGCTCAGCCACAGCCATGCCCAAGCCTTCGGCTTGCGCGGCGGGGGCCGTGTGGGTGAAATCAACGTACTCCTCGCCGCTCAGGCTGATGAGGCCACCGTGCAGCCGGATGTCGCCGGCCGGGGTGAGGCGGGCCAGGGCAAACGACGGGATGCTGCACCCGCCTTCCATGGTGCGCAAAAAGGCGCGCTCGGCCAGCAGGCAGCGGTGCGTGGCGGGGTGGTCGATGGCCTGCTTTATCTGTTGCTTGAGGTCGTTATCCAGGAAGCGGGAGCTTTCGACGGCGATGCTGCCCTGGCCCACGGGTGGCACAAAGCGGTCGGCGGGCAGTTGGTGCCGGATGAGGTGGTCGTAGCCCATGCGATGCACGCCGGCGTAGGCCAGTACCAGGGCATCGTACTGGCCTTCTTCGAGCTTGCGCACGCGGGTTTGGAGGTTGCCGCGGGCCTCGGCGGTGTTGGCCAGGGGGTAGAAGCGGCGCAGCAGGGCCTTGCGGCGGGTGCTGCTGGTACCCAGCAAGATGCCGGGCCGGGCGATATCGAAGTCTTCCTTAAAACTGATAACCACGTCGTTGACTTGTTCGCGCTCCAGAAAAGCCAGTAGCTCCAGGTCGGGCGGAATGGTGCTTTGCACATCTTTGGCCGAGTGCACGGCCAGGTGCGTGTCGCCGCGGCGCAGGCTTTCTTCCAGCTCTTCGGTGAAAACGCCCTTGGCCCCGATTTTGGCCAGCGAGCGGTCAAGCACCTGGTCGCCGATGGTTTGCATGGGCACGATTTCAGTGGCCAGGCCGGCCTGGTTGAGTAGGCTGGCCACGTGCTCGGTTTGCCACAGGGCGAGGCGCGAAGCGCGGGTAGCGAGGCGGATGGTCATAGTCGTTTTTGGTTGTTTATTATTCGTTTTTCGTCCCTTCCAGTTGATTATTTACCAAACAACGAAGGCCGAAAAACGAACGACTTAGTCTTTAGGTAGCAGCAGCGGATGAAAGCGCAGGCCATCTAAACGATTGAATTCGAGAGAGGGTGCCGGAATTTTGAAGAATTGCCCGGCGCTTATCAGTGGCTGCGCGGCGCTGCCGCTGAGGCCGGGCAGGCGGGCCAGGGTAACGTCGGGGGAGAGGTAGAACTGGCGGTAGCGGGTGAATTTCACTTCCTTGCCAGCGGCATCGAAATACGGCGGGTTGGCGTGGCCGCCCGTCATGCCGCTGCCGCTGTAGCCCAGGTCGAGGGCTAGCCAGCGCGGGAAGGAGGGGCCCACCGGCAGTACCGACGCCAGGTTCAGCGACAGCCAGTACTGCTGGCCGTTATAGTCCTTTAGCATCTGGTTGCCAACGGTTTTGCCCAGCAAATTGGGGCGGTACTGCGGGTAGATGCTTTGGCGCCAGCCGTAGCGCAAGCCCATTTTTTGCTCGCCAAAGCCGTATTGCTGGCCCATAAACAGGCCGATGCCGGTGAGGTTGGCCACCATGTCGCCCTTCGAGAAGCCCCAGCCCTCGGAGCGACCATCAAACAGTTCGATGGTAGTCTGGTAGAGCAGCGCGATGAGGCTGCCGGTGAGCACCGAGGCGCGCTCGTTGACGCCGCTCCAGCGAAACAGCTCGTACTCGCCCCGGCTGATGGCGTAGGCCGTGGTGGCGTGGCCTACCTTGTCCATTTGCAGCCACTCGCCGTTGTCGTTGAAGGAGTGGAAGGGCACGCGCTTGGTATACCAGGTTTTGCCCAACAGGTAGGTAGTCAGCGTGTAAACTGCCGCCGTACCCACTACCACGCCAATGAAGCGGCCCTGATTAATACCCTGGTTCATGGCCGGGTCGGGCGTGGGCACTCCGACCTGGGCCCGCGCCGGCTGGCTTAGACTAAGGGTTAGGAGAAAGGCGTAGAGGCGGCGCATAGTGCAAAGGTCGGTAGGGTGCGGGGCTTGCCCCCACCCGGCGGTAGTGAGCGTACTTCTGAACAACGCCGGGCGGGGGCAAGCCCCGCAACCCTACGCCACGCGCAGCTGCTGGCCCATGCGCAGGGAGGCATCGACGAAGACCATGCGCGGGTTGGCGTTGCGCTCGATGTGGTAGTGGGCGGTGTTTAGCTCCTCAGTAAGCTGGTCGGCGTTGTGGGCGGTCACGAACTTGCTGAAGCCCTGCACAAACTGCTGCTCGCCGCTGGGCAGGTGCGGCACCATCTGCGGGTCGATGCCGTAGAGCAGCACCTTGCGCAGCAAGCCTATCGAGAAGCTGAGTAACTCTTTCTGGTTTTCGCGGCCCATTTTCTGAAATTCTTCAGCTACAGCTGTAATATCTACTTTTTTCAACGCTTCCTCTGCCGCCTTTTTTTTCAGTATGTCCTTCTCTTTGTCAGCTGCCTCTTTCGCATTCGTAAGCTTTGTTCGCTCTGCGAAATCAAACATTTTTACGCCATAGCATTTACGCATCCAATTAATGAAAAACTCGGCGTAGTTGTGGTCGGCGCTCTGCTCGCGGCTGGCGATGGCGGCGCCCAGGTTGCCCTCGGCCAGCTGCGCTACCTGCCGGGCCTTGGCTTCGGGCACGTGGTAGTGCTTTGCCAGATAATTCGTTATGTCATCTTCCGAGAACGGCCGCACGGCTACCGGCTGCACCCGGCTCAGGATGGTGGGCAGCAGGCGCTCGGGCTCGTTGCTGACGAGCAGAAATACCGTGGCGGGCGGCGGCTCTTCCAGCAGCTTGAGCACGGCGTTGGCGGCGGCCGGGTGCATCAGCTCAGGCAGCCAGATGATGACGAGCTTAAACTTCGCCTCGAAGGCCTTGAGCGATACGAGCTTGAGTAGCGAGCCGGCTTCCTCCTTCGAGATGCTGCCCTGCTTGTTTTCGGCCCCGATGTGCTGCATCCAGTCGTTGAAGCCCTGGTAGGGGCTTTCGGCCAGAAAGGTGCGCCACTCGGCCATGAACTTGCCGCTGGTGGCATCCTTGGGCACCAACTTGGTGGTGGTAGTGGGCAGAATAAAATTGAGGTCGGGGTGCGCCAGCTTGCTGATTTTCAGGCAGGCCGGGCAGTAACCGCAACTATCGGCAGCACCCTCGGCGCGTTCCTCGCAGTTGAGGTACTGGGCGTAGGCCAGGGCTAGCGGCAGCGCCGCCGAGCCCTCGGCCCCGCGAAACAGTTGGGCGTGCGCCACGTGCCCGCGCTGCACCGACTGGCGCAGCACCTGCTTGAGGGCGGTTTGGTTGGGGATGTCGGCGAAAAGCATTTACTTGACCTTATCCCAAATTCTATCCTCTTCCGTGTGTTTGAAGACCTCCGCGATAATCCCTTGCTCCACCGCATCGTAGGCTAGCGAGCGGCGGCTCATCACGCGCTCGGCTACTTCGGCAAACTTATTGAGCTTGAAAGTTTCGAAGCCGGCGGCGCCGCCCCAGCTGAAGCTCGGGATAAAGGTGCGCGGGAAGCCGGCGCCGAAGATATTGGCCCCCACGCCTACTACCGTGCCGGTGTTGAACATGGTATTGATGCCGGCCTTGGCGTGGTCGCCCATGAGCAGGCCGCAGAAGGTTTGGCCGGTATCGACGAAACGCTTGGCGGCGTGGCTCCACACCTTCACGGGGGCGTAGTTGTTTTTGAGGTTTGAGGTATTGGTGTCGGCACCCAGGTTGCACCACTCGCCAATAACCGAGTTGCCGAGGTAGCCATCGTGGCCTTTATTGCTGTAGCCCAGCAAGATACTATTCCCCACTTCGCCACCCACCTTCGAAAATGGGCCGATGGTGTTGTCACCGCGCAGCTTGGCGCCGGCGTTCACGTGGCTACCTTCGCACAGGGCCAGCGGGCCCTTGATGATGGCGCCTTCGTGCACCTGCGAGTTTTTGCCCAGGTAAATGGGGCCGTCCTCGGCATTGAGAATGGCGGCGCGGATTTTCACCCCTTCCTCGATGAAAATATTCTCGGCGCCGTACACGATGGTGTGGGCGTCGCCCACGGGCTGCGACGTGCGCCCGGCAGTGAGCAAGGCAAAGTCGCGCCGAATCTCAGCCCCGTTGTGCAAAAACAAGTGCCAGGGCCGCTCGATGAGCGACACCTCTTCGGCTGGCTGACGCACCTCGAGGCCCGCCTGAATGAGTTCGGCTACCTGCGAGGCGTCGGCGAGGTGGGCGGCCACCAGGGTTTCACCTTGGTAAATACCCTGGCCGGGCGCCAAGGCCAGCACCTGGCGGGCCAGCAGGTCGTCGGGGCACACGGCGCCGTTTACCACCAGGGCCGGGCCGGTTACGGGGCCGGCCGGAAACTTGGCTTGCAGGTAGGGCTGCGTGAGGTAGCCCAGGCTAGCCGTGCCCAGCCGGCGCTGCCACTTCTCGGCAATGGTGAGGATGCCGCACCGCAGCGCTGCTACCGGCCGCGTGAAAGTGAGCGGCAGCAGGTGCGGCCGAATGGCCGGGTCGTCGAACAGCAAAAGGTGCATGGCGGAAAATGAAGAGGCTACGGCCGCTCAGCTAGTTTGCTGCAGGCGGCAAGAAAACAAATTTACGGTGGCTAGCCGGGTGGCAGCGCAAAAAAAAGCTCCTCCCGAGGCAATCGGGAGGAGCTTTTTTGCTTGTGGCCGACAGCCAGAAGCGGCGGCCAGAACTACTCTTTGTTAGCGCTGCTCTGGGCCTTATTGGCGTAGCGGCTGCGGAATTTCTCCACGCGGCCGGCGGTGTCGATGAACATATTTTTGCCCGTGTAGAAGGGGTGCGAAGCAGAGCTTACTTCGATTTTAATCACCGGGTAGGTGTTGCCATCTTCCCACTGGATGGTCTCAGCCGAGGTCATCGTGGAGCGGGTGATGAATTTGAAGTCCGAAGAGGTGTCCTGGAAAACTACCTGGCGGTACTCGGGGTGCGTGTCCTTTTTCATATCGGGAGGGCTTATTTACCTGTTAAACCCTGCCGGTTTTGCGGAAGGGAGTGCAAAAGTACGCAACAGCCTTCACAAAATCAACCCCCGCCCCCAAGGGCAGGTAGCCGATTGTCAAGCCGTTGGGCGCGCTGCCGCGCGGCCTAGCGGCCAGGCCGGGTTTATTTTGCCCCAACTTTGCGCCCCTACCCTTCTTCCTGTGCCCGCCATGCGCCTGTGCTTTGCTTCTAATAATGCCCACAAGCTGGATGAAATCCGGCCCTTGCTGCCGGCTGGCCTCGAGTTGCTGAGCCTGGCCGACATTGGCTGCCACGAGGAGCTACCCGAAACCCAACCCACCCTCGAAGGCAATGCCCGCCAGAAGGCGCAGTACGTGTGGGACCACTTCGGCGTGGCCTGCTTTGCCGATGACACAGGGCTGGAAGTGGACGCGCTGGGCGGCGAGCCCGGCGTGTACTCGGCCCGCTACGCCGGCCCCCAGCGCGAGGCCGCCGACAATGTGGCTAAGCTGCTGCGCGAGCTAGCCGGCCAGGCCGACCGCCAGGCGGGCTTCCGCACGGTTATCTCCTTAGTGCTGAGTGCCACGGAGGTACGCGAGTTCAGCGGGCAGGTGCGGGGCAGCATTGCGGCGGCGCCGAGCGGCGGGCGCGGCTTTGGCTACGACCCCGTATTTGTGCCCGGCGAGGGCGACGGCCGCACGTTTGCCGAAATGACGCTGGCCGAGAAAAACCAGCTTAGCCACCGGGCGCGGGCCGTGGCCGGGCTGGTGGCGTTTCTGAACGCGGAAGCTGGCGCGGGGCAGTAGGTTCGGCATCCCGCCTACGTGCGGCCTTTGCTGGCCGCCGGCTTCATCTAAGCCTGGCGCGTACCTTTGCCCCCCGTTATGCAGCATCCCTACCTCGTTGGTATCACGGGCGGCAGCGCATCGGGCAAAACTACGTTTTTGCGCCGCTTGCTGGCCGCTTTCCCCGAACGCGACATCTGTCTGATTTCGCAGGACAACTACTACCACCCGCGCGACCAGCAGCACCGCGATGAGCAGGGCGTCGAGAATTTCGACCTGCCCAGCAGCATCGACTCGCTGGCCTACGCCGCCGACGTGCGCCTGCTGCGCGCCGGCCAGGAGGTGCGCCGCCAAGAATACACCTTTAATAACCCCAACGTGGTGCCCGCCGAGCTCGTGTTTCGGCCCGCTCCCATTGTGGTGGTAGAAGGCATTTTTGTGTTCTACTTCGAGGAAATCGCCAAGCTGCTCGACCTCAAGGTGTACATCGATGCCCAGGAGCACGTGAAGCTGCACCGCCGTATTGTGCGCGACCGCGACGAGCGCGGCTACGACCTGCAAGACGTGCTGTATCGCTACACCAACCACGTGGCGCCGACTTACGAAAAGTACATTCAACCCTTTAAGGCTGACGCGGATATTATTATTCCGAACAACCGGCACTTTGAAAACGGGCTGGCCGTGCTCATCGGCTACCTGCGCAGCAAAGTGGCCGAGCAGGCGGCAAGCTAGCCGGCACGTTGGCGGTAGGCGGCGTATCTTGATGTAGTATCTTTTCCCTGGACTTATGCTGACGCGAGCCGTTTATGAATTTCCGGAGCTACCCGTGCTGCACGGCGCGGCCTTGACGCGCCTCAGCGACGACGAGTTTTTTGAGCTTTGCCAGGCTAATCCCAGACTTTGCTTCGAGCGCAATTCCAACCAGGAAATAATCATTATGCCCCCTGCCGGCTCCGAATCGAGCGAATCCAGCATGGAAAGCCAGGGGCAGCTTTGGCTCTGGAACCGCCAAACCAAACTGGGCCACGTGTACGAGTCATCGGCTGGTTTTAAGCTCCCTGACTCATCGGTGCGCTCGCCCGACGTGGCGTGGCTAAGCCAAGCCAACTGGGCGACGCTGACGCCGGAGCAGCGCCGGAAGTTTCCGCCCGTCTGCCCGAAGTTTATGATGGAAATCAAGTCGCCTTCGGACGACGTGGCTGACCTACAAGCCAAGATGGAGAATTACCTGGCCAATGGTATGCAACTCGGTTTTCTGCTGGATGTGGAGGCCGAAACGGCCTACGTGTACCGCCCCGGCCAGCCGGCCGAAACCGTACAAGGCTACGACCAAGAGCTGAGCGGCGAGCCGGTGCTATCCGGCTTCCGGCTCGACCTGCGCCCATTGCGCCGTGCCTGAACCTCTTGATTAACACTAGTGTATAGCAAAGCCGAAGCCTCCCAGCTCCGCCAGGCCTTCTGGACGGCCTTTGGCCAGTACATGGCCCCGGTGCAGTCATTCGATGGCTGGCCGGTGAGCTGGGTCAACTACAAAACGGGCGTGAAGGGCGTGGCCTTCCGGCTGCACGCCGATAACCGCCGCGCCAGCATCGCCATCGAGCTGACGCAGCCCGATGCGGGCGTGCGCGAGCTGTTTTTCGAGCAGTTTCTGGCGCTCAAAACCCTGCTGCAAGAAACCCTGGGCGAGGACTGGACCTGGGAAGCCGAGGCCGTGAACGAGCACGGCCAGCCGCTAGCCCGCATTTATAAGGAGCTGGCGCCGGCCAACGTGTTTAGCCGCGACGACTGGCCGGCGCTCATTTCCTTCTTCAAGCCCCGGCTCATCAAGCTCGATGAGTTTTGGAGCGGTGCGCAGTACGCCTTCGACGACTTGCGCGACTAGGAATAGACTACTTAGCCCCCGGCGCCAGCAGCACCAGCGGCTGCGCCGGGTCGAAATGCCCTTGCTTGGCGAGCAGTTGGGCGGCGGCCGTTATTTCGGCCGGGTTATGGGCATTTACTAAAACAAGCGGGCCCGCCGGGCCGGTGGTGCTTAGCAGGAAGCTTTGGGCGGGCTTTAGCTTGAATTTTTGCAGCCCCGGCACCTGCTGGCGCAAATAGCGCAGGGTAGCGTCGTGGTCGCGGGTTACCACGATGACGGGCAGGTAGTCGCCGGCCTTCAGCAGCTCCAGCGGTTTGGCCTCCCCAATAATGGGGTTGATGCTGTGGGAGTACGTGCTGCGAAACTGCTCGCGAAACGGCTGCTGCACCCGCCCGGCATCGTCGCTGTCGGTCCAGTACATCACGTAGCGAAACCGGCTGGCGTACTCAGTGGCGGCGTTGGGAAAAGTGCGGTCGAAGAGCACCGCTGCCTCCCGCACAAACGCCTGGTCGATTTGCTGGCCGCGGGCAATGTAGCCCGTCATCAGCGGGTACAGGGCGTGGGCGTAGCGGTCGATGTAGCTGTCCTGGTACCACTCGCCGGTTTCGGGCTGGCCTGTTTGCTGGGCATACAGCCACTCGCCGGCCACGGTGGCCAGGGCCTCTTCCATGAGGTGGTAGGCATCGCGGTGGGGCACCGGGTCGGCGCGCAGGTACCACTGCTCTAGCTGCTGCTGCAAGGCCAGCCGCTGCTGGGCCGATAGCGCGTGGCTCATTTCGTGAAACACTACGGACGTGGCCTCGGCAAATTTGCGCGAGGTGGGGTGCGCGCCCACCAGCACGAGGTTGCCCACCGTGGTAGCCTGGTTGGTAAAGGTGGCGCCACCATCGAGCTGCGGGCTCAGCAGGATGCGAAACGGCAGGTTATCGGGCCATATGCTGCCGTAGAATGCCCGCAACTGCCCAAAGTTGGCCATCAATTTCTTCTCCGCTAAAAAGGCGGCGTAGGCAGCGCGCTGCTTTTCCAGCTCGGCCGCGTGGGGCCGCCAGGCCAGGGTATCGAAAGCGGGTTGAAGCTGGCGATATACACTATCAAGGCTGACCAGTACCTCGTTGGGCAGCAGGCCCGCGGTGCGCCGCTGCAAGTCCACGAGGTCGGTGGCATCAGCGGCGGCAGCCAGGTAGGCGGGTTCGGTACTGGCCTGGCTGCCGATGCGGCCATCTGGGTAGTGCTGGAGCGGGCTACTGACCTCGGTTTCGAGCTGGCGGTAGCGCCGCAGCCAGCGCTGGGCAGCCGGCGTGTTGAAGCGGCTAGCCTCGAAGGCGCGGCGGTTGCCCCGGTAGCCGTTGCCGGAGGCCGCCTGCACAAAGCGCACCAGGCTATACATGCGGCTGACTTCAACGGTGGCGGCCGGGCCGGGCGAGGCGGGCAGCGCTACTTGCGCCGCTGCCGGGCTAGCCGGCAGCAACAGCCACACTAAAAGGACGTTCAAATACCTCATTGCTCCAAAAGTAACTATCCAGGCCACATCGCCGGGTACGTCGTTTTGCGCTATATTTGTAGCTCTGTCCGAGCTATGCGGTATTCCCTTTCCCAGTTTAAGCACCTGCTGCGCGTGGCCCTAGTGGCCCTGCCGGTGCTGCTGCTGCTGGGGCTGAATGGCCGCACGGTGAGCCTGTTGCGCCCCGCTGGCCCGGCCCGGCAGGTGAGCGCCGCCCCGCGTGCCACGGTTATTAAGCAAAAGGTGGTGCTCGAAGCGGCCTCGCCGCTGGGCAGCTACGTGGCCCCGGCTTTTGCGCTGGGGTGGCTGCCCGAGGCGGTGCTCACTGCCTGGCTACCGCGCCTTTTGCGCCGCGCCGTGGTGGCGGCCCAGGCGAAAGTCCAGCACGCCTTTGTGGCGCAGCTGTGCCGCCAGCGGCTGTTGAGTGCGGTCTTGTCACCGCAGGCTCCCTAGCCCTCACATTGGCGCCCGATACTTGGCAAGTCTTTGTGGCTAAGCAGCTTTTAGTGCTATGGCCTGGGCTTGCTACTTGCGGCGCCCCTTCGCTGCCCCGTTCGTGCGGGGCCAACTTCCCAATACTTATTGCCCACTGTTAATTGCCCGAAATGCGTTACAAAGGATTTATTGTTACCCTCACCGTGGTGGTGGCCCTCATTTGCGGCTACCACTTGTTCCTGACGTTTGTCTCGAACGGCGTGCAGGACAAAGCCGTGGCCTACGCCACCAAAAATGGCCAGCTCAACGAGCTCAAGCGCCAGCACTACCTCGACTCGGTGTGGCGCGCACCGGTGCTCGGCTCGCTCACCTACCGCGACGTGCGCGAAAGCCAGCTCGGCCTGGGCCTCGACCTGAAGGGCGGCATGCACGTGACGCTGGAAGTATCGCCGGTAGAAATCGTGCGGGCGATGGCTGGCAACTCGAAAGACCCCGCCTTCAACAAAGCAATTGCCCTGGCCCAGGACCGCCAGAAGACGAACTCGGGCACGCCCTTCACCACGCTGTTTTACCAGGCCTACCAGGAAACGGCTCCCGGCGTGCCGCTGAACCGCATTTTCGCCAACTCGGTCAACAAGGACCGCAAGATTGACCTCAACAGCACCGATAGCCGCGTGCTGACGGCCATCAACAAGGAAGAGGAAGATGCCATCGACCGCTCGTTCGACATCCTGCGCAAACGCGTGGATAAGTTTGGCGTGAACCAGCCCAACATTCAGCGTGTGAAGGGCACCGGCCGCATTCAGGTAGAGCTGCCCGGCGTGGACAACCCCGACCGCGTGCGCAAGCTGCTGCAAGGCCAGGCTAAGCTCGAATTTTACGAAGTGTGGGCCCAGAACGACGTAGTACCCTACCTCGGCCAGCTCGACCAGATTCTGACCGCCAAGAGCAAGGCCCCGGCCAGCGCTCCGGTAGCCGCCGCGGGTAAGGCCGACTCGGCCACTACTGCCAAGGCTGGCACCGCCGCCGACACGACCTCGCTAGCTGCTCAGCTGGCCAAGAAGGCCCCGGCCAGCAAGGCCAAAACCGACTCGGCCACTGCCAACCAGAAGGGTGGCGTGCTGGCTAGCCTGCTCACCATGCCCGGCGCGCTGGGCGTGAACCTGACTGACACCGCCCGCATGAACGTGCTGCTGCGCTCGGAAGAGGCCCGCAGCGTGCTGCCCCCCAACATGGCCCTGCTCTACACCAACAAGCCGGTAGAGGCTAACGGTGAGCAGTTTCTGCGCCTTGTGGCCGTGAAGAAAGACCGCACTGGCACCATCGCCGCGCCCATCAGCGGTGAGGTAGTGAGCGACGCCCGCCAGGACTATGACCAGACCGGCCGCCCCGAGGTGAGCATGAGCATGAACCCCACCGGCGCCCGCAAGTGGCAGAAAATGACCGGTGCCAACATCGGCAAGCAAGTGGCCGTGGTGCTCGACGACGTGGTGTACTCGGACCCCGTGGTGCAGAGCGAAATCTCGGGTGGCAACACCAGCATCTCGGGCAACTTCACCATCGACGAAGCCCAGGATTTGGCCCAGGTACTGAAGGCCGGTAAGCTCCCCGCCCCCACCCGCATCGTAGAAGAAGCCGTAGTGGGCCCCTCGCTCGGCAAGGAAGCCATCAACCAGGGCCTCTACTCGTCGCTGGCTGGCCTCGTTATCATTATGGTCTTCATGGCCCTGTACTATGGCCGCGCCGGCTTCGTGGCTGATGCCGCCCTGCTCTTCAACATGTTCCTGATTCTGGGCGTGCTGGCCCCCTTCGGCACGGCCCTCACGCTGCCCGGCATCGCCGGCCTCATCCTGGTAATTGCCTCGTCGGTAGATGCCAACGTGTTGATTTTCGAGCGTATCCGCGAAGAGCTTGACCACGGCCACTCGCTGCACGATGCCGTGAACGCGGGCTACAACCGCGCCTTCTCGGCCATCTTCGACTCGAACGTGACTACCATGCTCATCGCCATCATCCTGGGCTTCTTCGGCACGGGCCCGGTGCAGAGCTTCGCCGTAACGCTCGGCATTGGTGTGCTCACCTCGTTCCTGTCGGCCGTGTACGTGTCGCGCCTCATCATTGAGGCGCTCATCAAGGGCAAAACCACGAGCAGCATCTCGTTCTCGACCGCGCTCTCGCGCAACCTGTTCAAGAACGTGAACTTCGACATCGTGGGCAAGCGCAAAATTGCCTACGCCTTCTCGACCATCGTTATCGTGGTGGGCTTCGCGCTCATGTACGTGCAGGGCGGCCCCAACCTGGGCGTTGACTTCAAGGGCGGCCGCTCCTACGTTGTTGACTTCAACAAGCCGATGGTACCCTCCGACGTGCGCTCCGACCTGGAGCCCACCTTCAAGGGCACCGGCCTCGAAGTGAAGCAGTACGGCAGCGCCGACCGCCTGCGCATCACCACCAGCTACTTGGCTGAGGATGAAAGCCAGACTGCCGACAAAACCGTGGCCGACGCCCTCAACCAGGGCCTTAGCAAGTACAAGGCCGATGCCCCGGTTATCCAGTCGACCTCGAAAGTAGGCGCCACCATCGCCGACGACATCAAGCGCACCTCGTTCCTGTCGCTGGCCCTCACGCTGCTCGGCATCTTCGTCTACGTGCTCTTCCGCTTCGACAAGTGGCAGTACTCGATGGCCGCCGTAGTAGCGCTGTTCCACGATGCGCTGCTGGTTATCGCCTCCTACCCCATCGCGGCCGCCTTCGGCCTGAAGTACGAGATGGACCAGATTTTCGTGGCCGCCGTGCTCTCTATCATCGGCTTCTCGATGAACGACACCGTGGTTATCTACGACCGTATCCGCGAGTACCTGCGCAACGACCCCAAGCTGACCTTCGCCCAAGTGGTGAACCCGGCCCTGAACTCGACGTTCTCGCGCACCATGATTACGTTCACCACCGTGTTCCTGGTGGTGCTCGTGCTCTACATCTTCGGGGGTGAAACGCTGCGCTCGTTCTCGTTTGCCATGATTATCGGCATCATCTTCGGCACCTACTCGTCGCTGTTCATCGCCACGCCCATCATCCTCGACACCTACGGCAAGAAGGAGGAGCGTGAGCGCAAGGCCGCCGGCGAAAACGTAACCAACCTGCCCGGCGACGCGCCCAAGCTGAGCACGGCCACTACGGCATAATCTGCGGCGATTTCGTTGCTTTTCTAAAGAAGCCCGGCCCTAGCGGTCGGGCTTTTTTTTGGGCCCGGCGCTGGGGTTACTGCCCCGCCCCTCTTGGCTAGCCATTTAGATGGTAAAAGGTCGTAGTCAACGAGAATTACTAATTTCCGGACTGCCGCAATCCTAGCTTTGGTGGCTTTCGTACGTTGGCCCTCCGCACTTCGGGAGGCCTTCTTCACCAGGCTACTCACCCGCGGTCGGCGGTGACTATCCGCAAAACCTATCTATCTTTCGTCTAAATTAAGGCTAGCGCCCAGATTGTTTTTAATATTCTATAAATACCTGATTATCTACAATTTTTAGCTACGCTTTCACTACGCTTCCCTTTCGCTCGCTATTATTTCCTTACTGTTTGTGAAACTACGTACTCTGCTGCCCAACCGCTGGGGGCTGGGCGTTCTATTGTCGGGGCTAGCCCTGCTGGGCGCCTGCTCCTACACCAAAGAAGTCATTCCGGAACCCACCTGCACCTCGCTGCCCGCCGCGATTTCGTACAAAACGCACGTGCTGCCCATTCTTCAGGCCAAGTGCTATCGCTGCCACAGCGCGGCCAATTTCAGCAAGCCCTACACCCCCGGCGCCTCGGAGGGTACCAACGGCACGTTGAACATGGAATCATTCGCCGCGCTCAAAACCTGGACGCAAAAAACGGGCGGCGCCGAGAGCTACATGGTGGGCAGCATCAAGCAGTTGCCGGGCTATAACCCTATGCCCTACGACGGCAAAAATGGCCCCGACGCCTGCGAAATCGCCACCATCAAGGCCTGGGTCGATGCCGGCGCGCCTAACAACTAGCGCGCGGTGGCTCATTTATTTGGCTTTCGCCGCTCGCTCGCTGGCTTCGCCGTGGGCGTAGGGGCCCGGCTGCCCCTCCGGGGCAAGCTAGGCGCGCTGCTGCTCGGGGTGCTGCTGGGGCTGGGGCGCCCGCAACTGGTCCACGCCCAGGGCAAGTACCTGACCCGCGCCGGCCACATCTCGTTCTTCTCGGCCTCCATTATGGAGGACATTGAGGCGCGCAACGACAAGGTGGCGGCGGTGTTCGACCTCGGCACCGGCCAGATTGCCTTTGCCGTGCCCATCCACGACTTCCAGTTCAAGCGCACCCTTATGCAGGAGCACTTCAACGAGAACTACATGGAGTCGGACAAATTTCCGAAGGCCACCTTCACCGGGCAGTTAGTAAATGCCGCGCAGGTGCTGAAGCAGTTGCCTGGCGGCGCCCAAAACGTGGAGGCCGAGGGTAGCCTCACCATGCATGGCGTCACGCACAAGGCCATTGTGTCGGGCACCTTACAGCTGCGCGACGGCCAACTGGTGGTATTCGCCTACTTCAACATTGCGCCCGCCGACTACGCCATCGACATCCCACTGCTGGTGCGCGAGCACATTGCCAAGTCGGTGAGCGTGCGCCTCAACCTCACCTGCGATGCCGTGGCGCCCGCCGTAGCTACGCGCCCATAACTTATTTGCTATTCGTATTTTATGAAAAAACTACTTACTCTTTTAGCCCGTCCCGCACTGCTGGCGCTGCTGCTGGCTGGGGCCGCGCCGGCCGCCCATGCGCAAGCCGACCTACTAGGCCAACTGGAGCAGGATGCCAAGCAAGACGCCCCTAGCCAGGTAGTGGACGCCACCTTCAAGGCCACGCGGCTCATCAACGGGCACACCGTGCAGACGCCCGGCGAGGGCACCATGGTCTTCCTGATTTCGCACCGCTTCGGAGCGCTAAATAGCGGGCCATCCGAATTTTTTGGGCTCGACCACGCCACGCTACGACTAGGGTTCGAGTATGCGCTCACCGACCGCTTCGAAGTGGGCGTGGGCCGCTCATCGCTTAATAAGGTGTACGATGGCTTTCTTAAGTACAAAGCCATTCAGCAGACCACTGGTGCGCACGCCGTACCGCTGTCGGTCACGCTGTTCTCCTCGGCGGCCATCATGACCGACCACATGAGCAACGGCATCGACTACACGCTGGGCAAGCGCACGGGCTACACGTATCAGGCACTCATCGCCCGCAAGTTCAGCCCCGATTTGTCGCTGCAACTCATGCCCACGCTGGTGCACCGCAACCTGGTTATCAACGAAGGCGAGAAAAACGACGTGTTTGCGCTGGGGGCCGGCGGGCGTTACAAGCTCACCAAGCGCTTCTCGCTCAATGCGGAGTATTACTACCTGCTACCCTCCTACACCGCCGACCACTACCGCAACTCGGTGGCACTGGGCGTGGACATCGAGACCGGCGGCCACATCTTTCAGATGCACGTCACCAACTCGACGGGCATGATTGAGCAGCAGTTCATCACCCAGACCACCGGCAATTTCTTCGACGGCTACCTCTGCTTCGGCTTCAACGTGAGCCGCAACTTCACGGTAAAGCAGCGCGCCCGCAAGATTTAGCCAAGCGCTTGACGAACAATGAAAAAGCGGCCGGCCTCCCCTTCGGGAAGCCGGCCGCTTTTTTGTGGGCTAGCCAGTCGTATTTACACCGTGATGCCTTCGGCCACTACTTCCTTCACCTCGGGCACCATGCGCTTGAGCAGGTTTTCGATGCCCGACTTGAGGGTAACCGTGGCCGAGGGGCAGCCCGAGCACGAGCCTTGCAGGTTCACGGTCACGATGCCGTCGTGGAAGCTCTTGAAGGTGATGTTGCCACCATCCTGCTCCACAGCGGGGCGCACGTAGTTGTCGAGCAGGTCGATGATTTTCTGGCTCGTGAAGCCGTCCTGCTGGGTGGGGTCGCCGGCGCTGGCGGCCTGGGCAGCCTTCTGCTCGGCGGCGGGGTCCACGGTAAAGAGCGTGCCGCCGGCCTCCACGTAGCTCTTGATGAACTGGCGCAGTTCGGGGATGATGCTCGTCCAGCCCAGCTCGGGCTGGGTTTTAGTGATGGTGACGAAGTTTTGGGCGATGAATACCCGGCCCACGTAGTCGAAGCCGAACAACTCCTGGGCGATGGGCGAGTTCACGGCCGCCTCCACGTTGGGGTAGTCCACGCTCACGCCATCGGGCAGCAGGGTGGAGTTGAGCACGAATTTCATGCTCTCGGGATTGGGCGACGCCTCGGCGTAAATGGAGGTAGCAGACATATCAGTGATATTGAAGAAGTTGCAAACAAAAGCTAGCGGGCCCGGCCCACCCAGCTTACTGGATTCATTCTAAACAAAACTCCTAACAAGAAATTCACCACAAGGTTCTAGAGCTTGTTGGCCCGGGCGCGCAGCAGCAAATCGGCCAGCACGAGTTGGGTCATGGCCTCCACAATGGGCGCGGCGCGCGGCAGCACGCAGGCATCGTGGCGGCCGCGACCGGCCAGGGTCACGGCCTCGCCCGCCTGGTTGATGGTGGCCTGCGGCTGGAGCAGCGTAGCCACGGGCTTAAAGGCGACCCGAAAAAACACGTCCTGGCCGTTGGAGATGCCGCCCTGGCTGCCGCCGCTGTGATTGGTGCGGGTGCGCACGCGGCCGGTTTCGTCGGTGTAAAACTCATCGTTGTGCTGCGAGCCGGGCAGCTTGGTGCCCTCGAAGCCCGAGCCGAACTCGAAGCCCTTCACGGCATTAATGCTCAACAAAGCGTGTCCGAGCACGGCGGGCAGCTTGTCGAACACCGGCTCGCCAAGGCCGGGCGGCAGGCCGGTGGCCACGCCCGTTACCACGCCGCCCACCGTGTCGTGAGCCGCCTGCGCCTCGCGGATACGGGCTTCCATGCGGGCGGCGGCCTCGGCATCGGGGCAGCGCACGGGGTTGCTGTCGATGAGGCTCAGGTCGAGTTCTTCGTAACTTTTACCTACCTCGACCTCGCCCACGGCCGACACGTAGGCCTTGACCTCGACGCCGAAGTGGGCCAGCAGCGCGGCGGCCACGGCGCCGGCAGCCACGCGGGCGGCCGTTTCGCGAGCCGAACTGCGGCCGCCGCCGCGGTGGTCGCGGCGGCCATACTTAGCGTCGTAGGTGTAGTCGGCGTGGCTGGGGCGGTAGGCACCCGCAATGTGCGAGTAGTCGTCGGAGCGCTGGTCGGCATTGGCAATAAACAGGCTGATGGGCGTGCCCGTGGTCAGGCCCTCAAATACACCCGATTGCACCTGCACGGTATCGGCCTCCTTACGGGGCGTGGTGAGGGCCGACTGCCCCGGCCGGCGCCTGTCCAGCGCGTGCTGAATGGCGGCCACATCGAGGGCCAGCCCCGCCGGGCAGCCATCAATAATTACCCCAATGCCCACCCCATGCGACTCGCCGAAGGTGGTGATGCGAAAAAGCGTTCCGAAACTATTTGACATACCGAGTGTGCTAAGCCCCAAAAGTAGCGCCGGCTAGCGGGCCCGCCACCACCCCACCCCCGCCACGCCCAGCAGCGCGGCCAGCAGCCAGGCGGCGTAGCGGCCCACCTGCCGGTACACATCGAGGGCTTGCAGCTGGGTATCGGCCCGCGCCAGGGCGGGGCCGTAGAACGGGTCGTCGGTGGGGCTGGCCGTGGCCGTGGCGCGGGCGGCCCCGCTCACCTCCACCACTAGCTCGGGCCGCAGGGTGTCGTAGCGTGCCGTGCCGGGGTTGAAAAACGGCAGGCGCAGCAGGCTGTCGAAGGCCAGCGGGCCGGGGCGCTGCGGCACCAGCCGGTAGCGAAAGCTCTTGCGAAAGCGGCCCTCGGCCAGTGGCTCTTCGCGCACGTCGGGGCCATACACGGCTAGCCCGGCGCGGGGCCGCAACGGCGGCGGGGCCAGGGCCGCCGCATTGCCCAGCCCCTCCACGCCAAACGTGTACGTAAACGCCTCGCCCGTGCGAAAGCGCGTGCCGCTGATGCCCTCGTGCAGCACGTAGTCGCCCACCACGGAAGCCGTGCCCGGCGGGGGCAGCGGCCGCACGGCCACGCGCAGGCGCGGCGCCGTGTAGGTTTTATACATGGCCAGCGTTTCCGTATCGCCGGGCTGGGGCTTCTTCAGGAGTTTCAACTTGGTGAGCGTGAGCTGCAAATTTGGAAATTGCAGCGCCTCCTTGGTGAGCGGGTAGTAGGTGCGCCCGGCTAGCCGGAAGCGCAAAAACACCTGCCCGCCCGCCCGGCGCACCGTATCGGGCAGGCCCGAGGGGTCGGGGGGAGCGGCCACTTCCCAGGTGGTGGGCTGGCGCAGCTGGCGCAGCAACTCGGTAAGCTGGTTGCTGAAATCGTAGAACGTGAGCAGCGCCTGGTCGGCCGGCTTGAGGTAGAAATATAGGTTCACGCGCACGCCCTGGCCAACATATACCTGTTCGTGGTCAGCCTCCAGGGCCAGCTCGCCGGCATCGGGCGGCTCGTAGAAGTAAGCGGGCTTGGGCTTGCCCAGCAGCTGGTCGAGCGAGCCCAAGCCGGTGCCGGGCGGTGCGGCGCTGGCATCGGGTGCTACCGCTGGGCTAGCCCCTACCCGCACCCGCCCGCCGGCGCTGCGCAGCACCTGCCCGTTCACGGTGAGCGTGAAGGCCGGCACCACGTACTCGCCCTCAGTGTAGGGAAAGTAGCGCTGCGCTACCGTGAGCTCGGTGCTGCGCCGCCCGCCGGGCAGCAGCCGCGTGGTGGTAGTGGTGGTAAGCCCCGCCTTGCGGAAGCCCTCTATTTCGGGAAAGTCGGAATGGGCGCCCAGCGCCGCCCCTTGCAGCCGAAACGCCAGCGTGAACGGCCCCGCCAGCGGCACGCTGGCGGCGGGCGCCACCAGGCTCACCTGCCCCGCGGGTGGGGCCGGGGTGGCGGGCTGGGCCTGCCCGGCGCCCGCCAGCAGCAGCCAGCCAGCCAGCCAGCCGGCCAGCCACCACCCGCGCACGCCGCGCCGCCGCAATTCTGCTCTTCTATTACTCACTAAACCCTGACTAGCCCACGAAGGTCGTAAAGCTAGCGGGTTCGCGCGGGCCGCGGGCCCGGCCTGGCGGGCAAACCGGCCGCTCTGCTCTTTCTGCCTGTCGGCGCGGGCGCCTGGCCAGGCGATAAGCGGTGTTGTTTTTTAGAGCAATTGAGAGTGTCCAGTTGGGCCTACTGACTCTTTGCACCTTAGCTGGGTCAGCCGCACAGGTTACTTATCGGGGCCGGGCCAGCGGCGGCAGTTGGCAAGCGTTTTTCCTGGGGCCAACCGCCAAAAACCAGGCGCTGCGCCCACGGCGGCGGCCAGTCACTCTGCTGTTTTTTTTACTATTATTTAGCTGCGCTATGTAGTGAAAATTGCCCACTAGCGCTCAGACATTTGCTTGTCATTTAGCTAATTATCAAAACACCAAGCCCTCGCTTTTCATCCATCTTTACCTAAAGTTTCTCGTAAGGATGTTTTGAGAATCAAATACTTAAGGTTATTCACCGGCGGGTAACCGGCAGTATTCGCTCGCTTAACTTATTTATTTTCAATTTCCTTTTCCTCATGCCCACTCTCTTTCCTTCTGAGTCGCCGGTCCGCGAAGCCGGCCCCGACCAGCCGCTGTATGCCCCCATCAAGCGGCGGTCGTTTTTCATGTATGCCGGCGCTACGGCCGGGGCCACGGCCCTGGTGCTGGCCGGGTGCAACAAGAGTGACTCTTCGCCCGGCACCATCGACGTAGGCTCGGGCGATGCCGGCATTCTCAACTACGCTTATGCGCTGGAGCAGCTCGAAGCTGCCTTCTACGCCCAGGTAAAAACCGGTGGCTATTACACGGGCTCAACCATCACGGCGGCCGAAAAGCAGATTTTCGACGACCTGGCCCTGCACGAAGCCATTCACCGCGATTTTCTGAAGGCGGCCCTGCAGGCGGCCAGCATCACGCCGCTGAAAGACCTGACGCCCAATTTCTCGGCCATCAACTTCGGCGACCGTACCAGTGTGCTGTCAGCCGCCCAAACGTTTGAGGACACCGGGGTGGCCGCCTACAATGGCGCCGGCCGCTTCCTGACTAGCAACGCCAACCTGGCCCTGGCCGGCAAAATTGTCTCGGTAGAGGCCCGCCACGCGGCGCTCATCCGCGACCTGCGCAACTACGGCAGCTTCGTGGGCAGCGACGTTGTGAACACGTTCACGCCCTCAGCCCCCGCCACCGCCGGGGTGTACTCGGGCGAAGGCACCCCCAACACCACCGCCAACACGCAGGGCAACGGCAACCCCGGCCCCGGCCAGGAGCGCTCGAAGCGCCCGCCGCAGATTTTGCAGGCCGTCAACGACTTCCTCGCCGATGGCTCGAAGCTCTCGGCCAACAGCTTCGCTTAGTAGTCGTGTTGTCACTCACTCGTTAATTAGTACCTTATTATGGATTTTTTCCAACTTCTCTCCGACGTAGAGAAAGCCGACCCCGAGTTTCTCGACCGCATCAATCCCCGCCGCCGGGTATTTAAGTACCTGGGCGACGCCGGCCAGAAAATAACGGCCGCCGCCGTGCCCGCCGTGCTGGCTTCGTTCTTCAACCGCGCCTATGGCCAGAGCACTACGCTCACGGCCCCAGTGCAGGCCGTGCTCACGCTCGCCTTGCAGCTGGAGTATCTGGAATACCACTTCTACAACACGGCCCTCGGCATCAGCGGGCTGGTGCCTTCGCAGGAAACGACGTCCATCACCACCATTCGCAACGACGAGGCCGGGCACATCAACGCTCTGCGCGCCGTGCTGGGCTCGGCCGCGCCGGCGCCCTACCTCGTTTCCGATTTCGACTACTCGGGCGGCAGCGGCTCGGGCAATGGCCCGATGAAAAACGCGCTCATCCCGGGGGCTACCGGCAACACCAACGGCGCGCTGTTTTTCGCGGCTGGCCAGGCTTTTTCCGACACCGGCCAGCGGGCCTACAAAGGCGGTGCCCCGGTGCTGAATACCACGGCCACGAAAGATATTCTTGAGGCTGCCCTCAACATTCACTCGGTAGAGGCGCGCCACAACTCGCACTTCCGCACCGTGCGCCGCGCCCTAGTGGCCAATGCGCTCGGCTCGGCCGGCGCCCAGGCGGTATCGCCCTTCGATGCTGCTCCCAAAAGCTGGATTAGCTTAGTCGACAATGGCGGCCCCACCGCCCCCGACGGCAGCAAGCCCGCCAGCAAAGTGTACGGCCCCGGCTCGCCGGCCACCGGCACGCCCGATGCCTCCTACCCCGGCGACGATAACGTGACGCAGGCAACCGTGAACCTCACGACCCTCAGCAGCACTTACACCGCCGCAGCCGTTTCGGAAGCCTTCGACGAGCCGCTTGATGCAGCCACCGTGAAGAGCATTGCGCTGCTATTTACTTCAGCGACGGGCAAAGCCAAAGGTTTATTTCAATAGCCTGGCAGGCTAGGGTTACTGGCTAGCCCGGCCCTTACAATTGGGCCGGCAAGCAATTGATAGCTAGAATCCTGAGCCCTTAAAACGTTACCTAAAACCCACCCACGGCCTACCAAAAGGTGAATTTCAGGTAAGTTTTGAAAGACTACCAGCAGGTTATTTCCTGCTTATTTCCGGATGGTCAGAATCCAGGCTAGCGCCACGCACCGTACATGGAGCGTGGCGCTTTTGCATTTGGGGGCTCTTAGCTACCAGCCGCCCTGTTTCTAAACCCAACAGGGTGACTTTGGTAGCAAACTGAGTTAAAACTCACTTGCTTCGGTAACCTCCACAATACCTTTAGCCGTATAGGCTGCTGAACCCGGAAATTTAACTTTTCCCCTTTTCCTTTTTATGTCAACCACCCCCAACTCTGATTTGCTCGTGCAAGAGCCGCGGGTAGAGCAGCCCCTCTACACGCCCATCAAGCGTCGCTCCTTCTTCATGTATGCTGGCGCTACGGCCGGTGCCACGGCACTGGTGTTGGCTGGTTGCAGCAAAAGCGACTCGTCGCCGGGTTTGGTAAACGTAGGCAGCAGCGATGCTGGCGTGCTCAACTATGCCTACGCGCTGGAGCAGCTCGAAGCTGCTTTCTACACCCAGGTGCGCATGGGTAGCTACTACACGGGCAGCACCATCACCACGGCCGAGAAAAACATCCTGGACGACCTCTACCACCACGAGGTTATTCACCGCGATTTCTTCAAGGCTGCCATCACGGCCGCCAACGCTACGCCCATCAAGTCCCTGACGCCTAACTTTAGCAGCGTTGACTTTAGCTCGCGCACCTCGGTACTGGGTACGGCCAAAGCATTTGAGGACCTGGGGGTTGCTGCCTACAACGGCGCTGGCCAGTACATCACCTCATCTACTTACCTCTACATCGCTGGTAAGATTGTATCGGTAGAGGCCCGCCACGCCGCTATCATTCGTGACCTGGTTTCGGAAGGCACTTTTGTGGGCAACGACATTCTCACGATTACGTCGGCCAGCAACAGCAGCGTGACGACCAATAACGCGCCTGCTAACTCCAGCCTGGAGCGTGCAATGTCGCCTTCGGAGGTAGTGGCTATTGCCAACAACTTCCTGGCTGATGGTTCGAAACTCGACGTTTCGGGCCTCCGCTAAGCCACGCCGCTTTGGCTACTTCCACTTATTAATCTCCGACTTTAGTCATGAATTTCTTCCAAATTATCTCCGAAATTGAGAAGGTAGACCCCGAGGTATACGACCGCCTCGATTCGCGTCGCTCGGTGTTCAAGCACATGAGCGGCCTGGGCCAGAAGATGACTGCCGCCGTGCTGCCGCTGGCAGTAGGTGCCATCTTCAACAAAGTATACGCCCAGACTCCGGTTGGCGCTGGTGTAAACGACGTGCTCAACTTTGCGTTGAAGCTCGAGTATCTGGAGTCGTACTTCTACAATGCTCGCACCACGGTAACGGGCCTCAGCGCGGTTAACTCGGCTGCGCTGGCACTCATCGCTACCGACGAAGCCAACCACGTAACCTTCCTGCGTGGCGTACTGGGTACCAACGCCATTACGGCTCCCGCAACCACTGGTGTATTTGACTACACGGCTAAAGGCACTTTCCCCACTGCGCTCACCAGCGCTGCTACTTACCTGGCTATTGCCCAGTCGTTTGAAGATACCGGCGTGCGTGCCTACAAGGGCGCTGCGCCCCTGGTAATGTCGAACAAGACTGTGCTGACGGCTGCTCTGAACATTCACTCGGTAGAGGCTCGCCATGCTTCGCACATCCGCGCGATGCGCCGTGGTGGCGTTAACAGCTCTAACCCTTCGCAGGGTGTGGCAGTAGCTCCGTACAGCGGGCCGACCGGCGCGCCTAAGAGCTGGGTTTCGGGCACCGACAATGGCGGTGCAGTACCCGGCGTTACCGATGCCATCTACGGTGCCGGCAACAACACGAATGCTGTTAGCGGCATCACTTACGCCGCCGAAGACAACATTAACCAGGGTGGTGTAGCATTGTCGGGCACTACCATCACGGCCGGCGCTTCTTTCCCCTCGTCGGCCTTCTCCGAGGCTTTCGACGAAGGTCTGGACGTGGGCACGGTGGCCAAAATTGCCAACCTGTTCTCGGTATCGGGCAACTATTTCGGCTAGGCTTATCCCTGGCCCCGGAACTGCTAGCCAGCCCCGGTTTTTATGCAAAAGGACAGCCTCGCGAGGGGCTGTCCTTTTTGTTTTTACCAGGGCTGAAACAGCTCAGGTTAATTATTTAGTCTTGGTGGCCTGCCCGTTGCTTGGTGCCTATTTCAGAATATCATCCTTAGTTTATATCGCCTCGTATAAGGCTTTTGCATCGCTCTGCCTGCCCTTCTCCCACCCACCGCCTACCTGTTATCTACTCATGTTAGACTACGTAAAAACGATTTTGCTGAAAGTCAGTTTCAGCAGGAGGCTTTTCGAGAAAGAGCTTCGCAAGGCCCTCCAGTATATTTTGCCCGATGACCTGCTGGGCTTCAAAACGTGGTGCTACCAGCAGTTCGCCCGGCTCTACCGCCGGGTACTGAAGCGCGTTTTTATGCAGCACAGCCCCTTGCCGCGCCTGGCTTCCTAGTGCTCTGGCTGGCTTTGGCCGGTCACAAACTTAATGTTGCGTTTCAGCCCCTCGTAGCCCGTGCGCTTGAGGGGCGACTGCTTGAACAGCGCCTGAAAAACCTCATGGGTTATCTCCTGCCAGTCACTGGCCGATAAGCTCTTCAGTTCCGGATGAGGCTGAAACTGAGCCTCCTGCGTGGGCTTGGAAAAGCGGTTCCAGGGGCACACATCCTGGCAGATGTCGCAGCCAAATACCCAGTTGCCGAACTGCCCAGCCACGTTTTGCGGAATGAGTTGGTCCTTCAATTCGATAGTGAAGTAGCTGATGCACTTGCTGCCATCTACCACGTAGGGCTCAGTAATGGCTTGCGTGGGGCAGGCATCGAGGCATTTGGTGCAGGTGCCGCAATAGTCGCGAATGGCGCCATCGTAGTCCAGTTCCACGTCCACAATTAACTCGGCGATGAAGAAAAATGAGCCAGCCTTGGGCGAAATGAGGTTGGAGTTTTTACCCACCCAGCCTAGCCCGCCCTTCTTGGCCCAGGCTTTATCCATTACCGGCGCCGAGTCCACGAAGCAGCGCCCGCCTACCTCGCCAATGTTGGCCTGCATGTCGGTCAGCAGCGTTTTGAGCTTGTCCTTGATGACGAAGTGGTAGTCGCGCCCGTAGGCATACTTACTGATTTTCAACGTATCGTCGGGCTGCTGGTCCTCGGCCGGCGGGTAGTAGTTGAGCAGCAGCGAGATAACGGACTTGGCACCATCTACGAGCAGGCGCGGGTCAAGGCGCTTGTCGAAGTGGTTTTCCATGTAGCCCATTTTGCCGTGCATCCCGCGTTTCAGCCAATTTTCGAGGCGCGGAGCCTCATCTTCCAGAAACTCAGCCCGGGATATTCCGCAGGCCATAAATCCCAGCTCTGCCGCCCGGCGCTTGATGTAAGGAGTCCATTCGGCGTGCAGTAACATTGGCTTGCGGGCAATTGAACCCCAAAGAAACGAAGAACGCGCCGCTAGGGGCGGCGCGTTCCGTTTTGAAAGCCTTGCGGGCTACGAGGTAATCTCAGCGAATAAGTCGCCGTTATTTCCGCGCAAGTGATTGGGCAGCAAGCGGCCCAGGTGCTGGTAGGCAGCCTCGGTAGCTTCGCGACCGCGTGCCGTGCGCTTGATGTAGCCCTCTTGAATGAGGAAAGGCTCGTACACTTCCTCAATGGTTTCGCCCTCTTCGCCGCAGGCCGTGGCGATGGTGCTGATACCCACCGGGCCACCCTTGAACTTGTCGATGATGGTGGTGAGGATGCGCTTGTCCATGTCGTCGAGGCCGCGGGCGTCCACGTCGAGCGCGTTCAGGGCAAACTGCGCAATGTCGGCCGTGATGGTACCATCGCCCTTTATCTGGGCAAAGTCGCGGGTGCGGCGCAGCAGGTTGTTGGCAATGCGGGGTGTGCCGCGGCTGCGGCGGGCAATTTCGTAGGCCGCATCGTCGTGAATGGGCGTCTGCAAAATTTCGGCCGAGCGCTGCACGATGGTCGTCAGCAGTTTAGAGTCATAATATTCCAGCCGGGCCGAGATGCCGAAGCGGGCCCGCAGCGGGGCCGTGTGCATACCCGAGCGCGTGGTAGCCCCGATGAGCGTGAAGGGTGACAGCGAAATTTGCACCGAGCGGGCATTGGGACCCGAGTCGAGCATAATGTCGATGCGGTAGTCCTCCATCGCCGAGTACAGGTACTCTTCGACCACCGGGTTGAGGCGGTGGATTTCATCGATGAACAGCACGTCGTGCGGCTCCAGGTTGGTGAGCAGGCCAGCGAGGTCGCTGGGCTTGTCGAGCACCGGGCCGCTGGTCATTTTGATGCCCGCGCCCAGCTCGTTGGCGATGATGTGCGAGAGCGTGGTTTTGCCCAGGCCGGGGGGGCCGTGCAGCAGCACGTGGTCGAGGGCATCGCCGCGCATTTTGGCGGCGGCCACGAACACCTTGAGGTTTTCGAGAATCTTGTCCTGGCCCGTGAAGTCGCTGAAGCTCAGCGGCCGCAAGGCCTTGTCGATGTCCTTATCGGTGGCATCGAAGTGTTCGTTGCCGCCGGTGAGATAGGCTTCGCGCATGATAGTTTGGTTGTTGGTTGCTCGTTGTCGGTCGTCCGTGAGACACGGGCTATTGGCTAACCAAATTAGTTAGCAAAAAGCTCCCCTCCGGCGGCCAAAAACAACGCTAGTCGCGCGGCAGCAGCACTTCTATTTCGAGGTGGAGCCACTCTTCTTCCCAGGCTTTGTGGGCCAGCCGGGCGCTGAGCGGGTAGCCAGCGTCGAGCAGGCGGGCCACGGTCTCGTTGCGGGTTTCGGGCAGGTATCCGAGCCAGATGCTAGTCTTGTCATCGGCAGGGCCTGAGTGGACTTTCACGGCCCAGTCGTCGTATTTGCTGTCGGCTTCGCGCTCGAGGCGGAGCGTCTGGCCGACTTTGAGCGACTTTTCCTGCTTGGGAAGTTCGGGGCGGTGGGAAGTGCCGGCAACCAGGCATTCCAGCAAAACGAGGGGCGTAGCGGGCTTCATGCGGGCAAATTACGGCGTGGCTGCTGAAAGCGCTGAAAACAGTACCGTAAAAAAGCCCGCCGGGCTGAGCACGACGGGCTTTGGGCTAGCGGGCCAGCGGCCGGTTAGTCTTTGAGGTCACCACCTTCCACGTTGTGCTGGTCGAGGCGGTCGGGGGCTTTGTTGCTGTTTTGCTCGGTGTCGTGGCCGCGCTGGCTGGCGCCCTGGCCGCTGCTGCCGATATGGGCAGCCACGCCATCGCTGGTGCCGTCCTCGGCTTGCACATTGGGGTCAAAGTTGCCATCGCCCGAGCGGGTACGCAGGCGGTGGGCCAGGTCGGGGTCGGGGCCGCCCTGGCGCATGTCGTCGCCCTGCTCGCGGTAGGCTTCTTTGTCGTGCTCGCGGCGCTCCTGGCGGCGGCTTTCGGCGTTTTCGTGGTGGTTTTCGGGTTCAGTAGCCATGATGCTGGAAAAGGAAAGCGTGTGGCTAGGGTTTACGGCGGAGGCTAAGGTGCTGTTAATGCCCAGCTTACTCCCTACCCAGCCAAACTTGCCGGCGTGGTGAGTGCTTCGTGCGCGGCTGTACTCTAGCCAGCGGCATTTTGCGTTGAAGCATTTCGCCATCTATTCTTCCTATTTACTTCCTGAAAAAGCGCCTCGTTTTCGCCGGGTTCGGGCTGGCGGCCCCTGGCTCGTGGGCCTTGCACCTCAACAGCGCCGCGCCCACCGGCTACCTCATGGTGGAGGGCAGCGGCCGGCCGGGCACCGATTCGTACGTGCCCGAAATCACGACCATTCAGCCCAATGGTCAGGAGCAGGTGCAGCGCCTGACCAACATTAAGGTTGGCACCGAGCGCAATAGCACGGCCGCCGGCATAGCCCTGCACAAGGCCTAGCTACTGAAAATCAACGAGCTGAGCGAGCAGGGCTGGCGGGTAGTCAGCATTGCCCCGAGCACCGTGGGCGTGGGCGCCACCACCGAAACAGTGTACCTGCTGGAGCGGCGCTAGTGGGCAGTACCCTACCCTAGCCACTCGGCGCGCTAATCCATACCCAAGTCGTCGACAAAGCGGCTAGCCAGTAGCATTTCCGCTACTGGCTAGCCCGAGGAGTCGCTCGTAATACCGATAACTACCTGCTCTATCTCATACTGGCTAGCCAGCGGCGGTATCAGCAGCCGCTCGTAGTTGGCGGCTATAGTCCAGTCGATTAACTCGGCCAAGGTTCGGGTGTGCCAGTGAGGAATTTTGGGAAGTTGTCGGCCAGTTAAGCGCTCCCAAAGCGACGGCAACGCCGGGAAGGCCGGTGGGGCGGCCAGCGGCGGTAGCACCAGTCCGTAGCGGCCGCGTAGGGCGTACCGATACGCGGCGAGCGCCGGGGCATCGGGCAACGCCTGGCTCAGTGGCGTGGCTTCGGTGGTGCCAGCCGGCAGCCCGGCTAGCAACTGCGCGGCGAGAGTAGTTCGCACCGCTGACTGCCGCCCAGCCAAGCCCAGCTGCTGGCTGAACCAGGCGGCTACGTCGCCCACTGTGTACAGCTTTTCGGCCACCGCGTCGGGTATTTCGACACCTAAATACCGCTCTAAGCGGTGCGCTAGCTCTACTGTATCAAGGCCCATAAGCGATAAGGAGCATTACTCGTCCTGCTCATTGAAGCCAGACAAGCAGTGCCTTATTGTTAGCAGCAGCCTGTACGACAAAACGTTGTAGTTTATCATAGCTAGCTAACAGCCACTCTCTCATTTCGTCCGGCTCTTCCTCCCAGCCTCGCGGATAGAGTTCCAGCACCATCATTTGCCGCCCGTTGTATCGGCTACTCACTTCCTGCTTGGTGATAGCTGCCAGAGCTTGTGCAAATGCTTTAACCTGCGACACATAGAGTCCCCTGGCGGGGCCATACCCTGCGTCATGCTCTTCTTCGTCACCGATTTGCTCACCAGCAGCCAGGATATAACAAATAGGTTCTTGGCCACCCCAGGCCTCACCTGTAAGTAGGAAATGCAAACCGTGCCAGGTCTTATCTAAATCCAACTCTTGCGAGGCGGGTACTTCCGAATCGAGGAAATCTAGTATCTCATCAGGATTTTCTAGCAGGTGCACCAGTTGCGATTCCTTTAACTGACGCAGCATTCCACTCATACTCATAGGGTATCCTACTTAAACGCCTGAATACCCGTAATGTCCGCCCCCGTAATGAGCAAGTGTATATCGTGGGTACCCTCATAGGTCACCACCGATTCCAGGTTCATCATGTGGCGCATGATGGGGTACTCGCCCGTGATGCCCATGCCGCCGTGAATCTGGCGAGCTTCGCGGGCTACGTGCAGGGCCATCTCGACCGAGTTGCGCTTGGCCATCGAGATTTGGGCGCTGGTGGCTTTGCCCTCATTCTTCAATACCCCCAGGCGCCAAGCTAGCAGCTGGGCTTTGGTGATTTCGGTAATCATCTCGGCCAGCTTCTTTTGCTGAAGCTGGAAGCTGGCGATGGGCTTGCCGAACTGCTCGCGCTGGAGCGAGTATTTCAGGGCCGACTCGTAGCAGTCGATGGCCGCGCCGATGGCCCCCCAGGCAATGCCGAAGCGGGCCGAGTCGAGGCAGCTCAGCGGCCCTTTCAGGCCTTCCACGTTGGGCAGGATGTTCTCCTTGGGAATCTTGACGTTATCAAAAACCAGTTCGCCGGTGATGCTGGCGCGCAGGCTCCACTTGTTGTGGATTTCGGGCGTGGTGAAGCCCGCCATACCGCGCTCCACGATAACGCCCTTGATGCGGCCCTGCTCGTTCTTAGCCCACACTACGGCCACCTGGCACTCGGGCGAGTTGGATATCCAGAGCTTGGCCCCGTTCAAAATGTAGTGGTCGCCCGCGTCCTTGATGTTGGTGGTCATGCCGCCGGGGTTCGAGCCGTGGTCGGGCTCGGTGAGGCCGAAGCAGCCCAGCCACTCGCCGCTGGCCAGCTTGGGTAGGTACTTGCGGCGTTGCTCCTCCGAGCCGTACTGGTAGATGGGAAACATCACCAGCGAGCCCTGCACCGAGGCCGTAGAGCGCATGCCCGAGTCGCCGCGCTCAATCTCCTGCATGATGAGGCCGTAGCTGATGTAGTCGAGCCCGCCCCCACCGTACTCCTCCGGAATGGTGGGGCCAAACGCGCCTACCTCGCCAAACTTGCGCACGATTTCTGACGGAAAATGCGCCTGCTGCGCCCACTTCTCAATGTTGGGCGAAATCTCCTTTTTGACAAAGTCGCGGATGCTCTGGCGCACGAGGATATTCTCCTCGGTGAGCAGGCCATCGAGGTCGAAGTAATCGGTGAAGCCGTTGGCGTTGGTGCTGCCTTTCTGGGCAGTGTGGGCTTTGGCTTCGGGCGAGAGGACGTCGGCAATGGAAGACATGGCGGGGCGGGATAGTACGGGGGCAAATGTAGCGTGGGCGTAGGGTAAGCTTCAGCTTGCCGGCGTTTGCAGCGCCCGCCCTATATACTGGCAAGCTAAAGCTTACCCTACAAGTTCAAACCGTAGCTCCTCACCTACTACCACGGGGCGGCTTGGGGGGGCAGCTATTTCTACTACCGCGCCACCGGCCAGCTGCACCTGGAGGCGGCCACCGGGCAGCACGGCCAGCACGCGGCCCAGCAGCGGCGCGGCCGGGGCTACGGGCGGCCCCACCCGGCGCACCTGGCCCAGGTCTAGCTCCAGCACGCGGTCGGCCAACCGGGCTATTTCGGCGGGGTCGTGGCTGATGAGGATGGTGGTGAGCTCATACTGCCGATGTACTTCGGCTAGCACCTGCTGGAGGCGCTGGCGGGTGGGCAGGTCGAGGGCCGAGAGGGGCTCGTCGAGCAGCAGCAGGCGCGGGCGGCGGGCCAGGGCGCGGGCCAGCGCCACACGCTGCTGCTGCCCGCCCGAGAGCACGGCCGGGCGGCGGTCGGCCAGCTCGGTCAGTTCCAGGCTGTCGAGCAAGTCGTTGATAACGCGGGCGGGCTGGGGCTGACCGGTGGCGGCGAAGGCCAGGTTTTCGTGCACCGTCATATTAGGAAACAGGGCGTAATCCTGGAAAACGAACCCTAGCGGGCGCTGCTGAGGTGGCAGAAACTGGCGGCTTTCGGCGCGGTACCACGTTAGCTTTTCAGCCTGAATAAAGCCTCCGTCGGGCCGGTCGAGGCCGGCCAGCAGGCGCAGCAGCGTCGTTTTACCCGCGCCGCTGGGGCCGCTGATAGCCAGCAGCTCGCCGGGCGCCAAGGTAAGGCGCACATCGAGGGTGCGGGGGCCGGCGGCGGTGTGCAGGGCTTTGAGGAGGTGAAAATCGAGCACGTTCTTATCTACGACAGGCGGGCGGCGTCGCGCTTGGTAAACCAGTACAGCGCCACCAAAATGACAAAGGCCACGCCCAGCAGCGTGAGCGCGTAGGCATTGGCCTGGGCGTAGTGCAGGCTCTGCACCTCGTCGTAGATAGCGATGGAGGCCACGCGGGTAGTGCCCGGCAGGCTGCCGCCTATCATCAGCACCACCCCAAACTCGCCCAGTGTGTGGGCAAAGGTGAGCACGAGGCCATTGAGCAGCGCGGGCCGCATGTTGGGCAGCAGCACCCGCCAGAGCGTGGTGCCGCGCGACTTGCCCAGCGTGTACGCCGCCTCGCGCAGCGAGCGCGGTACCTGCCCAAACCCGGCCTGCAAGGGCTGCACCATAAACGGCAGGCTGTACACCAGCGACCCTACCAGGATACCCGGAAAAGTAAAGTTTAGGCTCACACCCAGCTTGTTGATAAGAAACCGCCCCAGCGCGCTGCTGTCGCTGAACGCCACCAGCAGGTAAAAACCAATGACGGTGGGCGGCAGCACCAGCGGCAGGCTCACCACCGCCTCGGCCAGCGGCTTGAAGCGGCTACGGCCGTAGGCTAGCGCGTAGGCCAGCGGCAAGCCCAGCCCCAGCAGTAGCGCCGTGGTGCAGGCGGCTAGCGCCAGCGTAAGGCGCAGGGTTTGCCAGTAGTCGGGGGGCACTTATTTGCTGTATGAGTTAGAAAGTAGTAGCTGAGGAACGCGTGGCTAGAGAGCGCCCTTTTTTACATCCCGAAACCGTATTTCTTAAGGGCCTGCCGGGCTGCCGGGCTAGCCATAAAGGCGGCGAATGCAGCGGCCGTAGCGTTGCTGCCAGCCCGTTTCAGCACCACGAAGCTCTGCTGCAAGGGCGTGTGCACCGTGGCCGGGATGAGGTAGAACCGACCCGCCCGGCGCAGCTCGGGGCTAAGGGCCAGTGAGTAGGCCAACACGCCTACGTCGGCCGCGCCGGTGGCGGCGTACTGGGCCGTTTGGCCGATGTTCTCGCCAAAAATCAGCTTGGATTTTACCTGGTCGTAGAGCTTGTAGGTGCGCAGGACTTCCTCGGCCTTGCGGCCGTAGGGCGCGTGAGCGGGGTTGGCAATGGCAATACGCCGCACCTGGGGGGCTAGTAGCGCCTTGATGCCTAGCGCACTAGGGTCCAGCTTTTTGCTCCAGAGCACGAGGCGGCCTAGCGCGTAGGGCACGGGCGCGCCGGCCGTGCGGCCGGCTTGCTGCAAGCGGCGCGGGTACTCGCTATCGGCCGAGAAAAACAGGTCGAACGGCGCGTCGTGGCTGAGCTGCTCGTAGAATTTGCCCGACGAGCCGTAGACCACCGTGGCCCGGCTAGCCGGGTGTTGGCGGTTGAAAATCGTGACCAACGAATCGAGCACGTACTTGAGGTCGGCGGCGGCGGCGATGGTGATGGGCGCGGCGGCCTTTGGCGCGGGCGGAGCCGCTTGCAGGGGCAGCCAGCTACTGAGCAGCAGCAGGGCAAAAAGAATTCGAAGCATAGAAGAGCGCACCCTGGCTAGCCAGGTGCTGGCCGCGTTATGTACGTAAAGATACAACCCTGCCCCGCGCCAGGTTTTGGGCACGAAAAAGCCTGGGCGCGTTAAGCACCCAGGCTTTTAGAGGAAATGTAGCGCGGACTTTGTAGTCCGCGTTGTGAAAGGCTTGGTGGCCATCGGACACCAACGCGGACTACAAAGTCCGCGCTACTGCCTTAAAACCGCAGGTTGACCGAGGCTAGGAAATTGCGCGTGGCCTGCGGGTAATACCAGTTAAAGGTTTCCTGGCGGCCGCTGGCGCCCACGTAGCTGTAGGTGTAGCCATTGGCCGAGTACTTTGTATTCAGCACGTTGCTGACCAGCAGGGCCAGCTCTATTTCCTTCATAAAGCTTGGGTGCAGGGCGTAGCGCAGGCGCAGGTCGAGCACCTGGTAGGCGGCGATGCTGCGGTTGTTGTCGGCCGTGTTGTCGAGGTACTGGCGGCTCACGGTTTTGTAGAGGGCGGCCACGCGCAGGCCGGGCAGCGGCTGGCCCTCCAGGGTGTGCGCCGACACGGCCGTGGGCGAGTACGAGATGGTGGTGGTGCGGCCTTCGGTGGCCACTACGGGGTTGTAGTTGGCGTCGTAGGTTACGTCGTGGTAGTCCAGAATGCGGTTCTGGCTGAGAGTGAGCGTGCTGCTGAGGCTGATTTTGTCATTGGCCGAGATGAAGCCGCTGAGTTCGGCGCCGCGGCGGTAGCTGCGGGCCACGTTGGTGCGCAGGGCGGTGCCCACGTCGTTGAGCTGGCCGGTGGCCACGAGCTGGTTGCGGTAGCTCATGTCGAAGTAGTTGGCCTCGACGCGCACGGCGGTGCGGGGGCCCAGCAGACTGAGGTCGGCGCGGGTGAAGCGGTAGCCGGCTTCGAAGTCAAGCAGGCGCTCGGCCTGGGCGGCGGGGTAGCCGGCCTGGCGGTCGGTAAAGTCACTGCGCACGGGCTCGCGCTGGCCCACGGCCAGGCTGGCGTAGAGCTGCTGGCCGTGGCCGAGGCTGGCCGTGGCGCCGGCCTTGGGGTTGAAGAAGGTATAGTTGGCGCGGGTGCGCACATCGTTCTGCGCATCTTCCACGCCATCAATGCGGTAGATGATGCGGCGCACCTGCGCATCGGCGTACAGGCCTAGCCAGGGCAGGGCCTGGTAAGTGGCGCGGGCGTAGGCGTTGAAGTCGGTTTTGTGGGCCGTGTTGTCGTAGTAGCGCTGGCCGGGGAAGCTGGTGCTGGCGTACTGCGCCCAGATGATTTCGCCGTAGTGGGCGTTGTCGAAGCGGTTCCAGCCACCGCCCAGCGTGGCTTGCAGCTTGTCATTGCCTTTGGGCTGATAATTCAACGCGAAAGTGCCGCCGTAGAAGTTGTTATCGAGCCACTTGCGGTCGATGAGGTTGGTGCGGGTGAGCGTGTCGCCGCCCACTATGACGTTGGGCAGGTTGTAATCGGCGAATTTGCGGCGGGCGCGGTAGCTCTCATAGTAGCCAAAGCCGCGCGTGAGGTGCAGCGCTGCGCCCAGGCTCCAATCCTCCCCCAGCCCCTGCGAGAGGTGCAGCTGGTAGTGGTTTTGCTGGTAGTTGTCGGTCTGGTTATCGTAGGTGTAGTAGCTGTAGCGGCGGCCTTCCTGCTGCACGCGGGCCGCGTCGGCGGCCGATAATTCGCCGTTGTCGATGAAAGTTTGGAGCGACACCGGGTTGCCGGTGATGGCCGGCTCGGGCACGCCGTTCCAGGCCTGGTAGGTTTTTTCGCGGCCCGAGAAGGTGATAAATTTGAGCAGCGTCTGCTTGTTCTGGTAGCCGGCGGCGAAGTAGTACGACTTCAAATCGGACGCCGCCCGGTTCATGTAGCCGTCACTGGCGATGCGCGAGAGGCGGCCATCGAAGGTGAAGTACTTGCCCACCAGCCCGGTGCCGAACGACACGTTGTTCTTCCAGGTGTTAAAGGAGCCGTAGCTGTTCTGGGTTTCGGCGTAGGCCTCGCGGCGGTTGTCGAGGGTCGAGATATTGAGGCTGGCGCCGAAGGCCGCGCTGCCGTTCTGGCTCGTGCCCACACCCCGCTGCACCTGAATGCTGTTGATGGACGACGCCAAATCAGGCAGATTTACCAAAAACGAGCCGTGGCTCTCGGGGTCGTTCAGCGGCACGCCGTTGATGGTGGTGTTGATGCCCGTGCTGCTCGTGCCCCGGATGCGGATGTCGGTGTAGCCCACGCCCGCCCCGGCGTCGGAGGTCACCACCACCGAGGGCGTTTGGTCGAGCAGGTAGGGCAGGTCCTGGCCGAAATTACGCTTATTAAGGTCCTGCTTGCTGAGGTTGGTATACACCGTGGCTGTGCGGTCGCTGGCGCGGGTGGCCGTTATCAGGGCCTCGCCGGTGAGCACGCCGCCGGGCACCAGCTGCGCCCGCAGCTGCTGGCTGGCCGCCTGGCCCTGCACCGCCTGCACCAGCGGCGCATAGCCCAAAAAGGTGATACGTAGCTCGTGCGAGCCCGCCGGCACGGCCGACAGATTGAACGCGCCCGCCGCGTTGGTCACGCCCACGGCCGCGCCGTCGAGCAAAAGGGTGGCGCCGGGCAGCGCCTCGCCCGTGCGGGCATCGGTGATGGTGCCGGCCACGGGGCCTTGCGCCCACGCCGGGGCGGCGGCCAGCGCCAGCAGCGCCGTGCCCGCGAAGAGTACAGTTTTCAACAACGAAACAGTCTAACTAAAACGCACCCCGGCCCCAGGGGTCGGTGCAGGGGCAGAATCGCTCGCGGATTGTTTTCTTCCCGACGCCAGCATTACCTGGTTCCGGTTCAATGGGTGTAATCTCAGCCGGCCGGTTTTATCCCGGTCAGCACCCCTCAACGTGCCGCAAAGATACGCCCCGGCGCGGCGCGGCCAGGCGCTAGCCGCTGACTTTTGGCTGATTGGCTGGCGGTCAGTTATCTTAGCGTAGTGCGGCGGGCCGCAACGCGGGCCCGGGGCTTTGCGTTGCAAACAAGCGGCCCGCTCCCGCTCTTTTAGTGTAGTCGCTATCGGCTCTTCGTTATGCACCAGCTTCTTTGCGCCTTGTTTTTGCTGGCCGTGTTCACCTTCTTTTTGGTGATGCCGAAGCGGCGGCGCGTGCCCCCGCCGCCCCCACCCTCTTCGGGCGATGATGGCGGGGGCGAGCCCCATGACCCCGGCCTGCCCGACATCGACCTGCCGCCCGGCATCTCGCGTCCTATTAATGACTGGGAACCCGACTACAACCGCCGCCCGGTGGAGGTGTAGCCAGCAAAGCTTTGCCTTTAAGGCACACGGGCTCTGCACGCAGAAGAGTTGGTGAATTTGGCCGCTTTCGCTTTGTGGAGCTTGCTGCTCGACACCAGGCACGACCAATCCCTACGGAGCCTGGTAAGCAAGCGGCAGCGCCCCGGCGGCTACACCGTGTGCAAAATAACGTAGAGCGAGGCGGTCGAAATCACGACCCAGAGCAGGATGCCCAGCACGTAGGGCCGAATGCCCACCGAGCGCACCACCTTGGCCGACAAGCCCGCGCCGATAAAAAACAGCGTGACCGTAAGGCCGATTTTAGCCAGGTTCACCATCACCGGGCCCAGGGGCTTGGCGGCGGGCACGAAGGTGTTGGCGAGCATGGCCGCGATGAAGCCGAAGATGAAGTAGGGAATCGTGATTTTGACGCCCTTTTGTTTGAAAATCATGGCCGTGCCGATGGCCACTGGGATAATCCAGAGGGCGCGGGCCAGCTTCACGGTGGTGGCTACTTCGAGGGCCTGGTTGCCGTAGGCGGCGGCCGCACCCACCACCGAGCTGGTGTCGTGGATGGCAATGGCGCACCACAGGCCAAACTGGTTCTGGCTCATGGCCAGGGCGTGGCCGATGGGCGGGAATGCGAACAAAGCCAAGGCGTTGAGCACGAATACTGTGCCCAGCGCCACCGACATCTCCTCATCCTTGGCCCGCAGCACTGGCCCGATGGCCGCGATGGCCGAGCCCCCGCAAATAGCTGTGCCGCACGAAATCAGGTGCACCACGTGCCGGCCCAGCCCCAGCCACCGGCCCACTACCAGGCCCAGCAGCAGCGTGCCAAAGATGGACACTACCGTGAAGAGAATGCCCTCCCGGCCAGCCTGCACCGCCGCGTGGGCATTCATGCCGAAGCCCAGCCCGATAACCGAAAACTGGAGCAGTTTGGCCGTGGCCTTTTTGGTTTGGGCCGTGAAGGGGTTGCCAATGGTTTGGGCCAGCACTAGGCCCAGCGCCAGGGCCACGGGCGGCGAGGCCCAAGGCGTGAGGCAGAACATAAAGAACAACCCAAATACCACTTGCTTCAGGGTGAAGTCTCGCCCAAGCAGCACACGGGGTGTGTGCAAGTGGTGGAAGAAGCCGGTAGTTTCAATGCACTCGGAGCCGGCTGCTTCCGGGGCCGGGGCGGGAGCCAGCGAAGAATCGGGTGCCTGGGAAGTGGCCGGCTGAGCGGTAAGTGCCATGAGAATAAGGGGGTTATTTCTGAGGCAAATTTACGGCGTTCCCTAGCTATCATATTATCTGAATTTGTTATCCATCATAACCAAAAGCTATTTGCAACTAACGTTGAAATTCAAAAATCTCTCTGCCCCAAACACCCAACAAGCCGCTACGGGAGCCGAAAAACCTAGCGACCGCCCCATGAGGCACGGAGTGGCCGCTGGGTAGTTGAAGTGGCTACTAACGTGTCGCCAGCAGTCGATACTGAATAGTTATCCGGCATCACCACGCTTTATTTACCTCCCTTGAACTGCCCCTGCACGAAGCTCAGGAACCGTTGCGCCGGCCGGGCCAGTACCTGCCCCTGCACCCAGAGCGCCTCAAACTGCCGGGCCAGGCGCAGCCCCTGAATGGGCACGATTTCGAGCAGCCCAGCCGCCAGCTCGTGGTCCAGGGCCCGGCGCGACACGAAGCCCAGCGCCGTGGGCGCGGCGGCGAGGTAGCGCTTGATGGCCTCGGTATTATCAAGGTAAATGGCCACGGGCAGGCTGTTGAGCTTAATCTGCTGAGCGCGCAGGGCAAATTCGAGGATTTCGAGGGTGCCCGAGCCGCGCTCGCGCAGTACCAGCGGGTGGGCCAGCGCCGTGGCCAGGGGCAGCGGGGCGGCGGGCGGGCCGCCGGGCGCGGCGCGACGCACGGCCACCAGCTCATCGGGCAGCAGCAATTCGTAGTGCAAATCCTGGCTTTTGGTACGGCCCTCCACGAAGCCCAAGTCGAGCTCGCCGCGCAGCAGGGCGTCGGCAATGCGCTCGGAGTTGGCATTCAGCAGCGAGAGCTGCACCTGCGGGTAGCGCGCCTGAAAAGCCGGCAGCAGGCCCGGCAGCACGTACTGGCTGAGGGTAGTGCTGGCCCCCAGGCGCAGGCGGCCGGCGGCTTCCTCGGGGTCGCGCAGGGCCAGCAACTGGTCGTCGAGCAGCTGCTGAGCGGCGGCGGCGGCATCGGCGTGGGCGTGCAGCAGGCGGCCGGCCTCGGTGAGGCTCACGCGGTTGCCGCGGCGCTCGAGCAGGCGCTGGCCGTACTGCGCCTCCAGCTCGCGGATGTGCTTGGTCACGGCCGGCTGGCTCACAAACAGCTCCTGGCCGGCCTTGGTAAAGCTCAGGTGCCGGGCCACGGCGGCGAAGACGCGCAATCGAAAATCGGACATGGCCGCAAAGGTCGGGCGCAGGCCGCCCGGCCGCTAGCCGATTTCTATCGAGTAGCTCACGTCGAACATCTGGCTCGGGGCCAGGGTCAGAATGCCTTCCTTTTCGCTCAGCTCCTGCGGCGGGCCCACGGGGCTAGCCACGCCCTGCCAGGGCTCGATGCACACGAAAGTGGCGCCGGGGCCTTTGGTCCAAAGGCCGAGGTAAGGAAAGCCGGCCAATTGCATTCGCACGAAGGGGCCGGTTTTGTCGGCTTTTTGCAACGTAATGCGCGTGAAGTCGAAGTGGTCGAACACCAGCGCATCGTCCTTGAACAGCTCATAGCTGAGCGGCAGCGCGGCCTCATTTTCCAGCACCGGCGCGGTTTGGCCATTGCGCAGGCCGCCTTGCAGCAGCTGGCGATTCAGCGTCACGGGGTGGTCGAAGTGGAAAGCATAGTCGCCGAACTCCTCGCTGGCCTCGGGCTGCAACGGGCAATTAAACGCCGGGTGCGCGCCGATGCTGAACAGCAAATCGTGGCCCGCCGCGGCGGGGTTGCGCACGTGCCAGCCCACGGTGAGCACGCTGCCGCGCAGCTCGTAGCGCACGCGCAGTTCAAACTCGAAGGGGTACTCCGGCTTCGTTGCCGCATTGGCCATGAGCTGGAAGGTGAGGCTGGCCGCATCTTCGTGAATGACGGTAAACTCCTGGTCGCGGGCAAAGCCGTGCTGCGGCAGGCTCAGCGGCTGGTCGTGCAGCAGGTAGGTATTCTCGGGCAGCTTGCCCACTATCGGAAACAGCAGCGGGGCGTGGCGCGCCCACTGCGCGGGGTCGGCCTGCCAGAGGTATTCGCGGCCGCTGGCCAGGTCAATGAAGCTGGTGAGCTCGGCGCCGTGGGTGGCAATTTCGACGCGGGCGGTGGCGGAGGTTAGCGTAGGCATGTTTTCAATTATCAGTTAGCAGTGAACAGTTATCAGCCGTTAAACGGGCAAGCGCGCTTCTATGGCCGCCACGGCTTGAACCAAGCGCTCGGCCGGCGGGCCACTGATTTCTGCAAAGGGCCAGCCACGCGCTACCAGTTCCTGCCGATACAGTTCGTAGAAATGCCAGCGCTGCGCCGGGTCGGGGTGCTCGCGCAGGGGGTCGGGCGTCCAGGGCAGGTCGGGGGCCAGCAGCAGCGTGAGGGCGTAGCGCGGGCGGGCCAGTTCTTTTAAAATCCAGGCCGGACAGGTGCCAAAGGCGTTTTCAGCCCAGATTTTCAGCACCAGCAAATCGGTATCGCAAAAGAGCAGCCCGTTGGCCTGGCTGGCCGCCGCATCCTCGGCCGCCAGCTGGCCGCGGGCAATGGCTTCGAGGTCAGCCAGCGCGTAGCTGGCCCCGTTTTCTTCTAAGTACTGCCGGGCGTATTCGGGCACGAAAAGGGTGCCGTAGTGCGCGGCCAGCTGCGCAGCCAGGGTGCTTTTGCCCGCCGATTCGGGGCCGGTGAGGGAGATGCGGCGCATGGGCTAAGCTGCTTGCTGCCGCCGCATATCGCGCCGCCACTCCCAGTAGCCGTAGGCAGCCAGCCCCAGGTACAGCGCGTAGAGCAGGCTGGTGGGGTATAGCTGCTTGGCCCACAGAATAGGCACGTAGATGACATCGACCAGCAGCCAGAGCCACCAGTTCTCCAAACGCTTGCGCATGAGCAAAAACTGCGCGGCAATGCTCGTGCCAGTGGTAAAGCTGTCCCAGTACGGAAACGTGGAGTCGGTGTGGTGGCCCAGGTAGTAGCCCGAGCCCAGCGTATAAGCCAACATGAAGGCGGCCGTGAGCACCCACTCGGCGGGCGTGACGTGCGTGACGGGCAGTTCGGTATCGCCGCGGCCGCCGTAGCGCCAGGTGTACCAGCCGTAGGCGCTGAGGGCGATGAAGATGCCTTGCAAGCCGCTGTCCGAATACAGCCCCTGCCGGTAGTAAATAACCACGTAGAGTAGGCAGCTGAAAATGGCCACCGGAAAATTGAGCAGCGACTCGCGGGCCGCCAGCCACACGCAGGCAAAGCCCGTGAGCACGGCCGCCCACTCCAGGCCGGTGGTGGCGCGCACGGCGGCCAGAATATCGGCCGGGAGGCTAGCGAAAGAAAACAGCAGCATACGGCTAGGGTCAAAAAGCCGCGCAAGGTAGCCGGGCGGGGTACTTTTGCCCCCATGCTGCCCGACCTCACCCCCGCCGCCCTGCACGCCCGCCTCGCCGCCGGCGAAGACATCCAACTCATCGACGTGCGCGAAGAAATGGAGTTCGACTACTGCCGCATTGCGGGCAGCGTGCTCATTCCGCTGGGTGAGGTGCCGCGCCGGGCCGCCGAAATCCGCACCCAGGGGCCGGTAGTGCTCATCTGCCACCACGGCGTGCGCTCGGCCCAGGCGCTGGGCTACTTGCAGCACCGGCTGGGCTACGAAAATTTGCTTAACTTAAAGGGCGGCATCGACGCCTGGAGCCTGCAAGTAGACCCCAGCGTGGCGGTTTATTAAGTGGTGAGATGGTGAATCGGTGAGATGGTGAGTGGCTCCGCTGCTGCAATGACGCTACTCCATACCTAGGCAGTTTGAGTATAATCCCTCGTAAAAACTCACCATCTCACTATTTCACCATCTCACCCATGTCCTCCCCCACCCTAGCCAGCCGCTTAGCCCTGCGCGAGCGCCCCAGCGGCTCGCCGCTGATGCACCAGGAATGGGGCGACCTGCTGTTCATGCACTGGCCCATCGCGCCCGAGCTTATCCAAGCCCAGCTGCCGCCGCGTCTGCAAGTCGATGTGCATGAGGGCCAGGCCTGGATAGGCGTGGTGCCCTTTCGGATGTGGGATGTGCGCAGCCGCGTGACGCCGCCCGTGCCCGGCGCCCGCGAGTTTCTGGAGCTCAACGTGCGCACCTACGTGCACCTCGACGGCGTGCCCGGCGTGTGGTTTTTTTCGCTCGATGCCAGCAACCCGCTGGCCGTGTGGGCGGCGCGCACGTTTTTTCACCTGCCTTATTTCCGGGCCCACCTCAAGCTGGAGCGGCCCGCGCCCGAGCGCCTGCACTTTATTGGCCACCGCGTGCACAACGGCGCGCCCGAAGGCCACTTTGCCGCCACCTGGCAGCTGGGCCACCAGCTACCGCCCGTCGAACCCGGCTCGCTCGATTTTTTCCTCACCGAGCGCTATGCGCTCTACGCGGCCGGCGGCATGGGCCCGGGGCGCGGCGACAAGCTCTACCGGGGCCGCATCGCGCACCACCCCTGGCCCCTGCGCGCCGCCGAATTGCTGAGCTACAACTCGGACCTGGTGGAGGGCCACGGCCTGCCCACGCCGGTGGGCGCGCCCGTGCTGCACACCGGCGGCCCGCTCAGCGTGGATTTGTGGCGCCTGGAGCGGGTGTAATTTTGGCGGGTGTCCGCTGCCTTTCGCCTCCCGCCCCTGCCCGACCTGCCCGTAGTAGCCGCCCTGCCCGAGCTACTGGCGGCGCTAGAGCATAACTCCCGCGCCGTGCTCGAAGCCCCGCCCGGCGCGGGCAAAACCACCGTGGTGCCGCTGGCCCTGCTGGCCGCCGCCTGGCGCCCGCCCCACCAAAAAATCCTGGTGCTGGAGCCCCGCCAACTGGCCACCCGCGCCGCTGCCGCCCGCCTGGCCCAGCTGCTGGGCGAGCCCGTAGGCCGCACCGTGGGCTACCGCGTGCGCCTCGACAGCCGGGTGAGCGCCGATACGCGCATCGAAGTCATTACCGAGGGCATCCTGACCCGGATGCTGCAAGACGACCCCGCGCTCGAAGACGTGGCCTGCGTGGTGTTCGACGAGTTTCACGAGCGCAGCCTGAACGCCGACCTCGGCCTGGCCCTGGCCCTCGATGCCCAGGCCGTGCTGCGGCCCGAACTGCGCATTTTGCTAATGTCGGCCACGCTGGAGGCCCAGCGGCTGGGGCAGTGGCTGCCCGCACCGGTGGTATCGTCGGCGGGGTTTTTATTCCCAGTCGAGACCCACTACCTCGACCCGCGCCGCGCCGCCGCCCTGCCCCATAAGCCCGGCGAGCGGCTGGCCGAGCTGGTGCCCGGCCAGGTGCGCGAGGCGCTGACTAGGCACGCCGGCGACGTGCTCGTATTCCTGCCCGGCGTGGCCGACTTGCAGCGCGTAGACCGCAAGCTCGGTGACACTCTGCCGCCCGATACCGACCTGCACCTGCTGCACGGCGAGCTGCCGCTCGAAGCCCAGGACGCCGCCCTGCGCCCCGCCCCGGCCGGCCGGCGCAAGGTCATTCTGGCCACCAGCATTGCCGAAACCAGCCTTACCATCGAGGGCGTGCGGGTGGTGGTGGATGGCGGCTTTGCGCGGGTGCCGCGCTTTGCGCCCCGCACGGGCTTCACCTCGCTCGAAACCGTGCCCGTGGCCCGCGCCGCCGCCGACCAGCGCCGGGGCCGCGCCGGCCGCCTGGCCCCCGGCACCTGCTACCGCCTCTGGACCGAGGCCGAGCACCACCACCTACCCGCCCACCGCCCGCCCGAAATCCACACCGCCGACCTCAGCGGCCTCGTGCTGGAGCTGGCCCTCTGGGGCACCACCGACCCCGCCAGCCTGCGCTGGCTCGACGCGCCGCCCGCCCCCGCCGTGGCCCAGGCCCGCGAGCTGCTGGTGCGGCTGGGAGCGGTGGAAGGAATTAAAAATGATAAATTAAAAATTAAGAATGGGCCACCTGCCAGCTTTGCAGCCAAGAGCGAACAGCCAATTTTTAATTCTCAATTTTTAATTTTTAATCCAACCCCCCACGGCCGCCAGTTGGCCCGGCTGGGCCTGCCGCCGCGCCTGGGCCACCTCGTGGTGCGCGGCACCGAACTGGGCCACGGCCCCGCCGCCGCCGCCCTGGCCGCCCTGCTGGCCGAGCGCGACCTGCTGCGCTGGGCCACCCCCCAAGACCCGCGCCCCCTCCCCCCCGACCTGCGCCTGCGCCTCGAAGCCCTGGCCGCCGGCCGCGCTCCGCTGGCTGGCCTGGCCCTGCACCACGCCACCTTGCAGCGCGTGCGCGACGTGCCCCACCACCTGCAAAGCCGCCAGGGCACCAAAAAAGAAAACGCCCCCCCTCACCACCTCGCCAATGCACCCATCGGCCTGCTCACCGCGCTGGCCTACCCTGACCGGCTGGCCCAGCGTGAGGCGCCCGACCGCCTGCGCCTCCTCACGGGCCAGCGCGTGAGCCTGCGCACCGAGGACGTGGACCCGCAGGCCGAATTCTTCGCGGTGGCCCACCTGGCGGGCACGGCCAGCCAGCCCCGCGCCACCCTGGCCGCGCCCCTTGACCTGGCGGAGCTGGAAGCCGCCTTCGGCGAGCAGATAACGACCACCGAGGAGGTGCGCTTTGACCCCGCCACCCAGCGCGTGAGCGGCCGCCGCGTGCGCCGGCTGGGTGCGCTGCTGCTCGAAGAAAAAACCATCGGCCAGCCCAATGCCGAGCTGGTGGCGCAGGCCCTGCTGGGCTATTTGCAAGAGACCGGGCTGGCCAAGCTGAACTGGACTGCCGGCGCCCGCCAGCTCCAGCAGCGCCTCGAATTTGTGCGCCAGCACCTGGGCGCGGCCGACGCCGAAACCTGGCCTGCCTTCGACGAAGCCGCCCTGCTGGCCGACTTGCCCGCCTGGCTGGGCCCGCACCTGGCCGGCCTCAAAAGCCTCGACCAGGTGCAGCGCCTCGACCTATTCGAGCCACTGCTGGCGCGCCTGCCCGGCGGCTGGGCCCAGCGCCAGGAGCTTGACCGGCTAGCTCCCACTCACCTCGAAGTGCCCAGCGGCTCGCACGTGGCCCTCGACTACGCCGACCCCGCCGCGCCGGTGCTGGCGGTGAAATTACAGGAGCTGTTCGGCCTCATCGAAACGCCTACCGTGGCCGGCGGGCGCGTGCCGCTGCTGCTGCATTTGCTCTCGCCCGGTGGCCGGCCGGCGCAGGTCACGCGCGACTTGCGCAGTTTCTGGGAGAAGGGCTACTTTGAGGTGCGTAAAGACCTGAAAGGCAAGTACCCGCGCCACCCCTGGCCCGACGAACCCATGAAACACATTCCTACCAAGCTTACCAAAAAACGCCTCGGAACGTCCTAGAACTTGGTGCGTCGGCACATGGAGTTCATCTGGCAGTACAAAAAAAGTTGTGCCAGTATAAAATAAAACGCGTTTAGAGGTTGCCAGGCCACTATTTGGAATTTGAGCGCAAGTTTAACGCAGGCAGGCAGTAGCGCAAACCTGATAGTGCGCGTTTGACAAAGCGACCGGTAGAGCAGCCGGCGCGCAACATGGGCACCACGCGAACTACCAGGTTCGCGCTACTGCGGGGCGGCAAACAATTGGGGATGATTGCGCGTCTTAGCCGCATCATTTTCCTTTCCCAACTGACTTTTCCCATGACCAAGCATTGGTTTATTACCGGCGTGAGCACCGGCTTCGGCAAGCACCTCGCCGAGTTGGCACTCGCCAAAGGCGACAAGGTGGCCGCCACTTTCCGCAAGCAGGAGCAGGCCGACGAGTTTACCCAACAAGCCGGCGAAAACGGTATCGGCCTGGTGGCCGATGTGGTAGACGAAGCGGCCGTGAAACAGGCCGTGGCCGACGCCATCGCCAAACTCGGCCACCTCGACGTGGTGGTGAACAACGCCGGCTACGGCTCGATGGGCCCCATCGAAGAGATTGACGATGCCGAGGTGCAGCGCCAGTTCGACGTGAACGTGTTCGGCCCGCTGCGCGTGATTCGGGCAGTGCTGCCGCACCTGCGCGAGCGCAAAAGCGGGCACATCCTCAACATCACCAGCATCGGCGGGCTCAAGACCTTCCCCGGCGTGGGCATCTACCACGGCTCCAAGTTTGCCCTCGAAGGCATCGGCGAGAGCCTGGCGCAGCAGGTGAGCCCGCTGGGCATTAAGGTAACCAACGTGGAGCCCAGCGGCTTCCGCACCGACTGGGCTGGGCGCTCAGCCACGTTTGCCCAGCCCAAAATAGCCGACTACAACGATACGGCCGGCAAGAACATGGCCGCCATCCAGGACTACAGCGGCAAACAGCCCGGCGACCCCGAGCGCGCCGCCCAGGCCATGTTCGACCTCGTGCGCATGGAGAACCCACCCGTGCACCTGCCCTTGGGCAAGGCCGCCGTGAAGGGTGCCCTCGACAAGTTTATCGACATTAAAAAGGAAATCGAGCAGTACGCCCACATCGGCAACGGGGCCGATTTCCCAAGCTAGCCCGGCTGTCCCAGTAAAGCCTGCATAAAACAGAACGTCATGCTGAGCTTGTCGAAGCATCTCGCTCGCGCGGCCGGGGTTACTCCTTAGCGGCGCGGTAGAGATGCTTCGACAAGCTCAGCATGACGTTCTGTTTGTAGTCAACACCTACCCTGCCTGCCCGTACACTCACCTTATGCCAACTACGCCGCCCGCCGCCAACGACTTCGAAGCCCAGAGCTGGCAGCACCTGCAAGACCTGCTGTTTCGCGAAACCTGGGACGCCCGGCTGGGGCGCTACCGCTCGCCCTTCGTGTACCGCGGCATGCGCAGCTTTGGCTACACGCTCAGCACCAGCTTGCAGCGGCTGGGCGGCAACTACGCTACGCTGGAGCACCACCTGCTGCGCAACTTCCGCAAGTACGCCCGCGACACTACTACCCCGCCCAGCGCCACCGTGTGGGACTGGCTGGCCCTGGCCCAGCACCACGGCCTGCCCACCCGCCTGCTCGACTGGACGTACTCGCCCTACGTGGCCCTGCACTTTGCCACCGACGACCTCAACGCCTACCACCAGGACGGCATCATTTGGGCGCTCAACTACGTGAAGGCCGCTGAGCACCTGCCGCCCATGCTGCGCGATGCCCTGGCCGGTGAGGGCTCCAACGTGTTCACCACCGAGTTACTGGCCCCCACCCTGCCCAGCCTGCCCACGCTCTCCAACTTGCAGGCCGAGCCCTTCGTGCTGTTTCTGGAGCCGCCCTCGCTCGATGCGCGCATCGTGCACCAGTACGCGCTGTTCTCGCTCATGAGCACGCCCGAGGCCATGCTGCACACCTGGCTCATGCAACACCCCGAATTGTACTTTCGCATTCGGCTGCCCGCTAGCCTCAAGTGGGAAATTCGCGACAAGCTCGACCAGGCCAACATTACCGAGCGCGTGCTTATGCCTGGCTTAGAGGGCCTCAGCCGCTGGCTGCATCGCCACTACTCAGCCGCACAGGGCCGCCCCGCTACTGGCGACGGGGCCGAGCTACCCGGCTGAATTTTATCATTCAGGTGGCCGCAGCCGCTATTCAGCGAGAATAGTAGTCCACTGAGCGATTTTTATAGGACAGCATTGAGCCTGCCCCATTAATTTTGTATTGTAAATGCTGCGAAATAGCTGGCCTAGGGTTTTAGGCAAGAAATTTGCAGTTCGTTTAGCGCTGCGGAACCTCGTTCCGCGCCTGGGCGGCTCAGTATCGCGCCGGCGCTGCCGGCTCACCGAGTTGGTTTTCTTGTGGAAAAGGAACCTGTTGGAAAGGCTCGTCCCGTTTGGGGCGAGTCTTTTTTTTGCTTAAAAAAGGCCTCGCCACGACAAGTGTAGCGAGGCCTTTTTTCTGTTTTACTGCGGGCGCCCGCAGTAGCCGGGGCTAGCCTAGTAGCCGCGGCCGGGGCCCCGCCCGTAACCGTAGCCGGGCCGGCCGTGGTGGCCGCGGGGCCCACGCGAGCCGCGGTCGTGCTCGTGCACTACACATGAGCTGAGGGTAAGTGAGCCCAGCACTACGAGGGGCAATACGCGGCGAAGCAAGGTCTTTAGCATGATACGAGGGGAGTGAAGGCAGGCGAAACCGTTTCGGTACCTGTTCTTTAAACGCCAGCGCGCAACGCAACGTTAACGCGTTAGTCGAGGAAATTCAGGCGTTGCTGGATAAATGCGCTGTATATTTGTCTGGCAATAAGGTTTTCTGCTAAACCCCCTGTTGCATATGGCCGACCACGCCGCCCCCAAAATCGCCTTCGAGGCCCTGACCTACGACGACGTCCTGCTGCTGCCCGCTTACTCGGAGGTCCTACCCCGCGACTGCGACCCCGGCACCCAGCTCACCCCCAGCATCCGGCTGCACCTGCCCCTCATCTCGGCCGCGATGGATACTGTGACCGAGGCCGAGATGGCCATTGCCCTGGCGCAGGCCGGCGGGCTGGGCATCATTCACAAAAACATGAGCATCGGCAAGCAAGCCGAGCAGGTGCGCCGGGTGAAGCGCTCAGAGTCGGCTCTCATCCAGGACCCCTTCACGCTGCCGCCCACCGCCACCCTCACCGAGGCCCGCCAGCTCATGCGCAAGCACAACATTGGCGGCATTCCGGTGGTAGAGGCCGACCACCGCCTGGTGGGCATCCTCACGAGCCGCGATTTACGTTTCGAGAAGGACTTCAACGCCCCGGTAACTACCGTGATGGTGCCGCTCGACCGCCTCGTAACGGCCCCCGCCGGCATCGACCAAGCCGCCGCCGAGGATATGCTGCAAGACCGCAAGGTGGACAAGTTGCCCCTCGTGGACGCCAATGGCCGCCTCACCGGCCTCATGACCTACAAGGACATTCGCAAGCGCCGCCGCTCGCCCCAGGCCAGCAAGGACCAGCTGGGCCGCCTGCGCGTGGGCGCCGCCGTGGGCGTAACGGCCGACCTGCTCCAGCGCGTGGCCGCCCTCGTGGAGGCCGGCGTAGACCTCATCAGCATCGACACTGCCCACGGCCACAGCAAGGGCGTGCTTGATGCTGTGCGGCTGCTGAAAAAGAATTACCCTACCGTGGACGTGATGGCCGGCAACGTAGCCACCGCCGCCGGCGCCCGCGCCCTGGCCGAGGCCGGCGCCGAGGTGGTGAAAGTGGGCGTGGGCCCCGGCTCCATCTGCACCACCCGCATTATTGCTGGCATCGGTGTGCCGCAGCTCTCGGCCGTGCTCGAAGCCGCTCGCGGCGTGGAAGGCACCAGCGCCACCATCGTGGCCGACGGCGGCATCAAGTTTTCGGGTGACCTCGTGAAGGCCCTGGCCGGCGGCGCGGCCGCCGTCATGGTGGGCTCGCTGCTGGCCGGCACCGAGGAGGCTCCCGGCGAGCTTATTATTTACGAAGGCCGCAAGTACAAGAGCTACCGCGGCATGGGCTCGGTAGAGGCGATGGAGGACGGCTCGAAGGACCGCTACTTCCAGGATGCCGAGGACGACGTGAAGAAGCTCGTGCCCGAGGGCATCGTGGGCCGCGTGCCCTTCAAGGGCAGCGTGAGCGAGGTGCTATACCAGCTGGCGGGCGGCCTGCGCGCCGGCATGGGCTACGTGGGCGCCGCCGACCTTGCCGCCCTGCAAGCGGCGCAGTTTGTGCGCATTACCGGGGCCGGCCTGCGCGAAAGTCACCCCCACGACGTACAGATTACCCGCGAGGCGCCGAACTATTCGAGCCGCTAAACTTCCCCGCACGCTGGCTAGCCGGCAAGGATAAGCTGAGCCTTATAGCCGCTTATTCTTGCCGGCTAGCCATTTATGGCTGGCCTTCATATGGAGGGCCGGAGCTAGCCGGCTCCGTTGTAGTTTTGTGCTTTAGTCATTTCTAGTCGGCTGGCGAAGCGCGGAGGCAGGACGCCGCTTCGCGCTGTTTTTGCTTTCTACTCTATGCCCACATTTCGCCATTCGGTCTGGCTGCTAGGTGCCGCCGCCGGTTGCTGGCTGCTGCTGCTGCTTGGCACGCTCAGCCAAGGCCAATCGGTGCTGGGCCTGCCCACCGACTGGCCGCGCTGGCTGCTACTGCTGGCGCAGGGAGGCTTTGCGGCCAGTATTTTCGTCTACGCCCGCGTGCAGCCCAACGCCCTAGTGGGCCACGGCTTTTTGCCACTGCTGCGGCGCCTGTTTTGGCGCGCGCTGGTGCTCACGGGGCTGCTGGTGGGCGTGCAGGTTTTTCTGCGCCTCACGGCGGCCCGCGTGCTGCCGCTGCCGGGCGATGCCACTGCCGCCGCGGGCTACACGGTATGCCTGGCGCTGTTTATTATTTTACTGTCGCAGACGCTCTACGTCTGGCGGGCGCTGGTATTTTTTCGGGGCAGCAAGCGGCTGCGACACGAGTGGACGGCCTTCGAGCTGCTGTTGGGCGCGGTGCTGCTGTTTCAGCTGTTTGTGTGGCAGGCGCCTGATTTTCTGCGGGTGGGCGTCATCACGGGGCTGGGCTTGTTTGGCATCTACCTCAGCGGCCACCAGCGCTGGGTAGCCTACCTCAGCCAGGGCCAGAAAATTCAGGCCCTGCTGCTGCAATTGGGGGTGCTGGGCGCCTTGACCACCTTCCTGCTTTACTTGCGCGGTGCCCAAACCGACCCCACGCTGCTGGCCCCGCCTACGCAGCAGGCCTTTTTGGTGCTGACTTCGTTCTTCGCCGTTTTCTACGCCCTTGCGGGCTTCGCGGTCACGCTGTTCAACCTGCCTATCGCGGACGTGTACGAGCAGCGCCGGGCCGAAATTCTAAGCTTGCAGCAGCTAAGCCAGATTATTCAGCGCGGCCAGACGGCCCCCGAAATTTACCAGGCTCTCTTTACCTCGGCGGTGCAAACCATCCGGGCCGATGCGGCGCTACTCGATGCGCAGCTTCAGCCTACCGAGCTTGCCGGACCGCTGCCGGCTCCGCTCTTGCACGAAATGACTGCCCCCGACGCGGCGGCCGTGCACGCGCAGCTGCCTACCCTGCTAGCTAGCGGACAGTCCACGCTCACCGACAATGACTTGCTGAACTCGCAGCGCGTGCCGGGGCTCAGCGAGCCCTACGGCTCGCTGGCGCTGCTGCCGCTACGCAGTTCCACGCACGACTACGGGGTATTGGTGCTGCTGAAGAAAGAACAGGCCGGCTTCGACCCTGAAGACTTGAGCATTCTGCACACCTTCACCACCCAAACGGTGCTGAGCCTCGAAAACTTGCAGCTGGCCCAGGAGGCCCGCATCAGCCAGAGCGCGCAGGATGAGCTGCGCATCGCGGCCCTGGTGCAGGAACGCCTCATTCCCAAGCACCTGCCTACCGATAACTGGTTTGAAATCAGCACCTATGCCCAGGCAGCCAAGGAGGTGGGCGGTGATTTCTACGATTTTCTGCACCTGCCGGGCCAGCGGCTGGCCGTGCTCATCGGCGACGTGTCGGGCAAGGGCGTCACGGCTGCCTTCCACACGGCCCAGATGAAGGGAATTTTTCACGCCCTGATGCAGCCCAACCCGCTGGCCAAGAAGGACCGCGACCGCTACCCAGACCCGCACCGCTTCATGGTGAAGGCCAACGAGGCCCTGACTCATTGCCTGGAGCGCTCCTCGTTCATCACGGCCTCGTTTTACCTGATTGACTACGAGGCGGGCGGCTTCAGCTTTGCCCGTGCCGGGCATTGCCACACGCTCTACTATCACTCTATCAAAGAGGAGGTTAGCTATTTCCGCAGCGAAGGCCTGGGCCTGGGCATCTTGCGCGATGGCAGCTACGGCCGCCACGTTAAGAACCAGTTCTGGGATTACAACCCCGGCGATGTAATGGTGATTTACACGGACGGCATTCCGGAGGCCCGCAACGCGAACGGCGACGAGTACGGCGAGGACCGCCTGGCCCAGATGCTAAGCGAGTCGTTCTACCAATCGGCTGAGGAAATAAACCAGCACATTCGCCACGATGTGCAGAAATTCAGCAAGGGCCTGCCCCTGCACGACGACCAAACCCTGCTGGTTATCAAATTCAAGTCGGCTCAACCCCAAGGCTAGCCCCACCGTATGGGGCCTATTATGAAAGTAACCGCTCAACCCGCCGATACCACCCTCACGCTTCTCCTGGATGGTGAACTGGATGCCTCCTCGGCCGTCGTTCTCGATACCGAGCTGAATAAGCCCGAGCTTCTTCGCTACAAGAAAGTACTCATTGATTGCCAGCGCCTTAGCTACATTTCGTCGGCTGGCCTGGGCGTATTCATCTCACACTTGCAGCGCTTGCAGGACTCCAACGTGAAGCTGGTTTTTTTCAATATGCAGGAAAAGGTATTTAACGTGTTCGAGATTCTGGGTCTCGATTCGCTGATGACCATTGTACCCACTGAGCAAGAAGCCCTCGCCGCCTGATTTAATTGTGAATTATGAATGGTGAGTTGTGAATTGGTGGCTGTAGCTGTTCAGCCAATTCATACTTTCTACTTCATACTTCATAATTCCCAAACTGCCATGCAAGACCGCCTTCGCATTAGCTGTTCGCGCCAAAACCTGCAACAGGTGCGCGACTTTGTGCGTGGCTTTTTGCTGACAGCGCAGCGTAGCGACCTGGTGGTAAACCAAGTGGTGCTGGCGGTGGATGAGGTGGTGGCCAATTTTATTATCCACGCCAACGGCGAGGATGCCACGCAGTTTCTGGACCTGCTGCTGGTGCTGGCCAACCACAACCTCGACATCGAGATTGAGGACTACGGCAGCACGCTGTTTTTGCCACAGGGCAAGGTGGCCAACCCCGACCTCAAGGCCTATATTCAGCAGGGGCGCAAAGGGGGCATGGGCATGGCCTTGGTATCGCGCATCATGGACCAGGTTGAGTTTTTTGAGCGCAATTCGCACACGGTTTGCCACTTGAGCAAAGTGCTCAGCTAGCGGCATTTCACGGGCAAAAGCAACGGGCGAATGGCACTGAGGGGCCGTTCGCCCGTTGCTTTTGGGGGCTAGCCCGGCGGCTGGCGGCCGGCGCCAGCACTAGCGCGGCTAGGCTAGCAAAATGCCCGCGGGCCCGAGCCGAGGTTTTATTCGTAAAATTGCACCAGTATTGTGCCTGAAGCGTTGCGCTTTGTCTTTACCCGCAACCCAGGTCAATTCCTTCTCATTTGTCTATGCACTCCCGCCTTCCGTTGGCCGGTGCCGCTGCCGCCACGCTGCTTCAGCTGGCGGCCTGCCAAACCAGCAAGCCTACCACTGCCACCACTACCCCCGCCAGCCTGGCGCTGGGCACGCCGGTAGCCGCCGGCCCCGCCATCGAAACGCTGGGCACCGTGCCAGTTTCGGCCCGCGAGTTTGCCTACGTTTATAAAAAGAACAACAGCACGGCCGCCGACTACGGCACCCGCGGCAGCGTGAACGACTACCTCACGCTCTACACCAATTTCCGGCTGAAAGTACTGGATGCCGAAAAGCACGGCCTCGACACCACTCAGGCCTTCCGGCGCGAACTGGATGGCTACCGGCAGCAGCTGGCGCAGCCCGACCTCACCGAGAAAGGCGTAACCGACCAGCTCGTGCGCGAGGCCTACGACCGCATGGGCCAGGAGGTAAACGCCTCGCACATCCTGGTGCGCGTGGCGCCCGACGCCACCCCGGCCGACACGCTGGCCGCCTACCAGAAAGTGCAGGCCCTGCGCCAGCGCGTGACCAGCGGCGAAGACTTTGGCACCGTGGCCCGCGCCACCAGCGAAGACCCCTCGGCCGCCGAAAACAACGGCAAGCTCGGCTACTTCACGGCCATGCAGATGGTGTATCCGTTTGAAACGGCCGCCTACCGCACGCCGGTGGGCCAAGTGAGCCAGCCCATTCGCACGCGCTTCGGCTACCACATCATCAAGGTGAATGACCGCCTCGCGGCGCAGGGCGAAATCAAGGTGGCCCACCTGATGGTGCGCGTGACGCCCCAGGCCCCCAAGGCCGACTCGGCGGCGGCGCACAAGAAAATCGACGAGCTCTACGCCCGCCTGCGCAAGGGCGAGAGCTGGAACAAGCTCGTGGCCCAGTTTTCGGAAGATGCCGGCTCGGCGCCCAACGGCGGCGAGCTGCCGCCCTTCGGCACCGGCCGCATGATTCCCTCGTTTGAGGAAGTGGCCTTTAAGCTGCAAAAGCCCGGCGACATCGCCGCCCCGGTGCAAACGCCCTACGGTTGGCACATCATCAAGCTGGTGGAGAAGCAGCCGCTGCCGGCCTTCGCTGCATTGGAGCCCACGCTGAAAAGCAAGGTGGCTAAGGACTCGCGCTCGGAGCTAAACCGCGCGGCCTTCCTCAAGCGCATCCGCCAGGAAGACCAGTTTGTGGAGATTCCGGCCGCTAAGGCGCTGGCTTTTGCCCAGGCCGACACGGCGCTCGTGAAGGGCCGCTACAAGTTTGACGCGGCCAACATGACGGCCAGCGGGGCCAAGGCCTCGAAGAAAACGGTGAAAACCGGCGGCGACAAGCTGCCGCTGTTCACCATCAGCGGCAAGCCCTACCCGGTGGCCGACTTCCTGACCTTTGCGCAGCAAAACCAGCGCCCGCGCCCCACGGCCACGCCCGAGTTTGCTATGCAGCAGCTCTACGACCAGTACGTGGACCAGAGCCTGACCGAGTTTGAGAAGGCTAGCCTGCCCGCCAAGTACGAGGACTACCGGATGCTGGTGCAGGAATACCGCGACGGCATCCTGCTCTTCCAGCTGATGGACGAGAAAGTATGGAGCAAGGCCATTGAAGACACGGCTGGCCTACGCAAGTTCTTCTTGGCCAACCAGGCCAACTACCAGTTTGGGCAGCGCGTGCGGGGCACGGTCATTTCGGCCGCTTCGCCGCAGCTGCTGGCCCGCGCCCAGCGCGAGCTGCTGGCTAGCCGCTACCCGGTAGCGGGCAAGGCCGGCGCGGCCCTGGTGCACTTCAAGCCCGGCACGGCCACGCCCGCCAACAGCGGCGGCTCGGCCGTGCTCGACGAGGCGGCCCGCCGCCTGAGCCAGGACACGACGCTTACGGTGACGGTGGCCGGCCACATTCGGCGGGGCGAAAGCGCGGCCCTGGCCCGTCAGCGCACCACGGCGGCCATCGACTACCTAGCCAAGGTGGGCAAAATTGAGCGGCGCCGCTTGAGCGCCGCCCCGGCCAGCCCGGCCACCACGGCCACCGGCGACACGCGCCTGGCGTTCTTCAGCAACTCGACCAGCACCCTCGAAGCCAGCCTGAACCAGCAAAACCCGCTGGCCGTGCAGATTCAGCAGCGTACCTTCCAGAAGGGTGACAACAAGGTGATGGACGACTACCTCACCCGCCCCGCCGGCACCTACACCGTGCAGCAAGACGGCCGCTACTACGCCGTGAAGGTAAAGCAGAACCTGCCCGCCGGCCCCAAAGCCCTGAGCGACGCCCGCGGCCAGGCCACCAGCGACTACCAGAACTACCTCGAAAAGCAGTGGATTGAGCAATTGCGCCAGCAATACCCCGTTAAGGTCAACGACGCGGAGGTGACTAAGCTCGTGACGAAATAAGTGTTTTTACCCGGCGGGCAGCCGAATTTTCTGCCCGCTTCGCAACGTTATCGCCGCACGGGCGGCAACCATCTGGCCCGCCCCGTGCCTCTCTAGTTTATGCAACGTATCGCCCGGCGCTTGTCCGCCATTTCCTTACTCATCCTCGGCGGCCTGGGGTTGCCGCTGGCCAGCCACGCCCAGCTCGGCATCAGCCGCCCCGTGGGCCAGCAGCTGCTCGACGGCATCGCCGTAAAGGTTGACAACCAGATTATCCTGCGCTCCGACATCGAAGGCATCATGGCGCAGGAGCAGGCCCGGGCCCAGGGCAAGCCCCTGCCGCCCGACCTGCGCTGCAAAATCCTGCAAAGCCTGGTGCTCAACAAGCTGATGATTGCCCGCGCCGAGGTCGACTCGGTGACGGTGACTGACCAGCAGGTCAACGGGGAGCTCGACCGCCGCATGAACTACTTTGTGCAGCAGGTGGGCTCCGAGAAGAAGCTGGAGGAGATGTACAACAAGCCCGTGCGCGCCCTAAAGGAGGACCTGCGCGGCCAGGTGCGCGACCAGCTGGTGCAGCAAAAAATGCAGGAGCAGATTTCCGGCAAGGTAGCCGTGACGCCCCGCGAGGTAAAGGAGTATTTCGACAAAGTGCCCAAGGACAGCATTCCCTATTTCTCGACCGAGGTGGAAGTGGGCCAGATTGTGATTCCGGCGCAGGTGAACGACGCGGCCAAGCAGGCGGCCATTGCCCAGCTCAACGACATTCGGGGCCGCGTGCTGGCCGGCGAAAGCTTCGAAACCCTGGCCAAGCAGTTTTCGCAAGACCCCGGCTCGGGGGCGCAGGGCGGCTACCTGGGCTTCTTCAAAAAAGGCGAGCTGGTGCCCGAGTACGAGGCGGCCTCGCGCAAGCTGGAGCCCGGCCAGATGTCGCCGGTAGTAGAGTCGCAGTTCGGCTTTCACCTCATCCAGTTCATCGAGCGCAAGGGCGACTCGTACTCCACGCGCCACATTTTGCTGAAGCCGGCCAGCGGCACGGCCGATGCCAGCGTGGCCGCCACCAAGCTCACGCGCATTCGCAGCCAGATTTTGAAGGACAGCATTTCTTTCTCGAAGGCCGCCAAAGAATTCAGCACCGACAAGATGAGCGGCGCTAACGGCGGCTTGCTTGCCAACCGCCAGGACGGCGGCACCAAGCTGCCGCTCGACAAGCTCGACCCGGCCATCTTCTTCGTCATCGACACGATGAAGGTGGGCCACATCACGCCGCCCATGCCCTACCGCACCGACGATGGCAAGGAGGCCATGCGCATTCTCTACCTCAAGAGCAACACCCCGCCCCACCAGGCCAACTTGCTCGACGACTACCAAAAAATCTCGCAGGCGGCCCTTAGCCAGAAAAAAAGCCGGGCCCTGGACGACTGGTACGAGAAAAACCGCAGCACCGTGTACCTGGAGGTATCGCCGGAATATGCGCAGTGCAAAGTACTGACTGCCAACGCCGAGCAGTAAGCACTGACTGAAAAGATTTGCTAAAAAAGAACGTCATGCTGAGCTTGCCGAAGCATCTTTACCACGAGAGTAATTAATTACTAATGAGGTAGAGATGCTTCGGCAAGCTCAGCATGACGTTCTTTAGTTTATAATATTTGCTTGATAATGGCGCAATTTCAAAATGATAAGGAGGCGGCCGACTCGCTGAAAGCGGCTTACCAGCAGCTGCGGCAGGAAATCGGCAGGGTCATCGTGGGGCAGGACGAAGTGGTGCGGCTGGTGCTCACGGCCGTGTTTGCGCAAGGCCACTGCCTGCTGGTGGGCGTGCCAGGGCTAGCCAAAACCCTACTCATCCAAACCATTGCCGACTCGCTCGACTTGTCGTTCAACCGCATCCAGTTTACGCCCGACTTGATGCCGAGCGACATCGTGGGCTCGGAGACGCTGACGCAGCAGCGCGAGTTTCAGTTTGTGAAGGGGCCGATTTTTGCCAACATCATTCTGGCCGACGAAATCAACCGCACGCCGCCCAAAACCCAGGCTGCCCTGCTCGAAAGTATGCAGGAATATGCCGTGACGGTGGCCGGGCAGCGCTACCCGCTGGCCCGCCCGTTCTTCGTGCTGGCCACCCAAAACCCGATTGAGCAGGAAGGTACCTACCCGCTGCCCGAAGCCCAGCTCGACCGCTTCATGTTTAACGTGCAGCTAGGCTACCCCAGCTACGAGGAGGAGCTGAACATCGTTAAGAACACGACTTCAGACCGCAAGCCGGTGGTGAGTAAGGTGCTGGAGGCGGCTGATATTCAGGCCTACCAGGCGCTGGTGCGCCGCGTACCAGTGGCCGACAACGTGGTGGAATATGCCGTGAGCCTCGTGCACAAAACCCGCCCCAACACCGCCCGCACCGCCCCCCGCGCCCAGCAGCTGCTGGAGTGGGGCGCCGGCCCCCGGGCCAGCCAGTACCTGATAGTGGCCGCCAAGTGCAATGCCCTGCTCATGGGCAAGTACTCGCCCGACATTGAGGATGTGCGCGCCGTAGCTTTGCCCATCCTGCGCCACCGCCTCGTGCGCAACTTCAAGGCCGAGGCCGAGGGCATGACGGTGGAGCAGATTATTAAGGAACTACTTTAAGTTATGAGTTAGGAGTTAGAAATTATGAGTTGGCTCCCCAACCTATTCATACATACTGACTTATAATTCATAACTTCTAACTCATAATTAAACTAAGTTGGAAGCCCAAGCCTACTACCAGCAATTTGAGCGCAACGTGCGCATCATCCTCGACGCCCTGGCCGCCGGCCTCGACCTGCGCACCACCACCCTTGAAACCAGCCTGCCACTGGAAGTGTACGTGCTGTGCGAGGTGCTGAACCAGGGAGCTGGCGAACACTTCACGCTCACGGCCACCGGCGTGGCCCGGCTAGCCGAGTTTCAGCAGCAGTTTATGAAGCACGAAGACCAGACGCTGGCCGCCATGCAGCGCGTGCTGGAAGACAAAAAGGCCATCATGCGCACGCCCGAGGGCCGCGTGTTCACCAAGGAAATGCTCATTCGCCGCCTCGAATTCTTCAACGAGGCGGCGCGGCAGGTAAACGTGATGCGTACCCAGCAGGCGCTGGGCAGCCCCCGCCAATACGCGGTATAGGCTACTACTCTACCGAGCAACCACCAACGCAGGGGACGCTACTGGCCTCGCAGGTTACCAGCCCCGGTAGCTTGCGGGGCCGGTAGCGTCCCCTGTCTGGCTAGCCGCCTGGCCCTCAAAAGATAAGAGAAAAAGAAGAATTTGTTTTCTTTTTTGGGCTAACCATCCGGCAGGATTATTGTAAACCACGCCGCACTTCTCCTTTGCTAGCCGCTTTTTCCACGTGTTTGAAACCGCCCGCCTGCTCCTGCGCCCCTACGAGCCGGCTGATGCTACCGACTTCTTCACGCTGCTCGACCAGAGCCGCGACCGCCTTAAACTCTCCTTTCCTGACCGCCTGCGGGCCGTGCCGACCCTGGCCACGGCCCCGGCCCAGCTCGCGGCCTTCGCCGACGACTGGCGCACGGGCCGCTTCTACGTGCTCGGCATCTGGCTGCGCGAAACGGGCACCTACATCGGCGACATCTGCCTAATGCCCCAGCGCCACGGCCAGGCCGAGATAGGCTACTACCTGGCCGCCGAGGCCGAGGGCCACGGCTACGCCCGCGAGGCCCTGGCCGCCGTGTGCGCCTTTGGCTTTGGGCCGGCCGTGGGGGCGCAGCAGCTCCTCATTCGCTGCTTTGCCAACAACGCGCGGGCCCAGGCGGTGGCGCGGGCGCTCGGCTTCACGCCCCAGGGCCCCGAGCCCGAGCGCCCAGCCTGGCTGCGCCTCAGCTTCTGGGACAGCCGGCCGCCGCAGCCTCCCATCCTGCATTTTTTGCGCCTTCGCACCGCGGGCGACTAGGTGCTAGCCTCGGGGCTAATGGGGCAGCCCCACTACTGCCCCACGCGCACGCGGCGGCCGAGGTTGCCGAGCAGCCATTCCTGCCGGAAATTGAGGTAGAAGCCGAACGAGAAATCGAGCAGGCTGCGGTTAAAATCGTATACCGGCTCGACACGCACGGTGAGCGCCGCTGCGTCGGAGATGCGGAAGTCGCGCAGCAGGCGCACCAGCAGCAAGCGGCGGTCGGCGTCGGTGTAGCCGGGCGTACCGTAGCGCGAGGCGATGGATTGGTAATAATTGCCCCCTAGCGGCGCGTAGAACTGGTGCCCCTGCCAGTAGCTTAGCATCAGGTCTACGTATTTGGTTTCGAGCGTGCCGTTGACGTACAAGCCCTTACCCGCTTGAAACGGCAGGCGGTAGTTGGCAAACGAGTGGTCATCGAACAGCAAGCCGTAGGCATTGAGCCGCACGGCCTGTACGACCCCGCCGCCCAGCGGCACCCTGGCATCCACGCCGCTGGCGTAGTTGAGCAGCGTTTGGATGGGCGCGTGCAGCGTGTCAATCTGCCCACCAAAGTGCCTAGCCGTGAATTGCAGCGGGATGGAAAGCTGCACCCGGCTATTGTCGCCCGTGAGGCAGAAGCTGCTGCTAAGGCCGCCCGCAATCTGCTCCTGGTAATTCACTCCTGGATATTCCTGCTTCAGCCAGTCGACCCAGGCATCCAGAAACACGCGCTTGGTGTTGAGCCGGTACTGCAAGCCTTCTTCCAACGGCTTTAGCATCACGCGCTCAAAGTCGAGCAGCGGCTCGATGTAGCCGTGGTTGAGATTGGCCTTGATGTTGCCGAAAATAAACTGGCTGCTGCCGTGCGTCCAGGTGGCGCGGTAGGTGGGGCGCACCTGTTGCAGCGTGGGGTTGCCAAAGTCCTTCCAGAGAAAAACTCCGGCTTCGAGGCGCAACTCTTTGGTAGGATAGTAGACGAGCTGCGGGTTCAACTGCGTGCCGAACAGCGTGTAGCCTTCGACAATATCGTTGAAATATTCGTTGTCCTTGAAGAAGGTGAATGCATTAAGCGACAGGCGCAGGTCGCCAGCATTGGATGAATATCGCAAAATACGTAGCTCATCGATACGCTTATTATTCGCATCTACAGAATCAGCCTGCTGCTTTGACGATGCAGCTACATCTGAAACTAGAATGTGACGTAATTCACCCGGCGTAGGCGAGGTAAACGCCCGATTATCTAGCTGGGCCTGGGCCGGCGCGGCCATAACCAACACAGCCCCAAGGCTAACTAAAATTTTTAGAAATTTCCCCATAAATTTGCGCTTCTTCCGGCACAAAACCGGGGTGCGTTGCGTTACAAATGGCCGCCGCAAAACAGAACGGTAGCCGGGCTAGCCCGCTGCTTTTCTGCCTAGCTGCGGTAAACCAAAATACCGTAGATTTACAACTCTTTAGTTTTTTTCCTCCCCCCTTCATGGCCTTAGCAACCAAAAAAGCCGAAAAATCAGAAATGGTCGATAAAGCTGACAAAACCGGTCCTTCCAGCCCCGCCGCCGAGAAAGCGAAAGCCCTCGCGCTGACGATGGAAAAGCTCGACAAAGCCTTTGGCAAAGGTACCGTCATGAAGCTGTCGGACCAGAAGGTAAACGACATTCCGGCCGTGAGCACGGGTTCGCTCTCGCTCGACATTGCCCTCGGCATCGGCGGCCTGCCCCGCGGCCGCGTCATCGAGATTTACGGCCCCGAATCGAGCGGTAAAACCACGCTCACGATGCACGCCATCGCCGAGGCCCAAAAGAGCGGCGGCACGGCAGCGTTCATCGACGCCGAGCACGCCTTCGACCCCACCTATGCCAAGAAGCTGGGTATTGATGTGGACAATCTGCTGATTGCCCAGCCCGACAACGGCGAGCAAGCCCTCGAAATCGCCGACCAGCTCATCAGCTCGGGCGCGATTGATATCATCGTAATTGACTCCGTAGCTGCCCTCGTGCCGAAAGGCGAACTCGAAGGCGACATGGGCGATTCGAAAGTAGGTCTGCACGCCCGCCTCATGAGCCAGGCCCTTCGCAAGCTCACCGGCACCATCAACAAGACCAACTGCCTCTGCATCTTCATCAACCAGTTGCGCGAGAAAATCGGCGTGATGTTCGGTTCGCCCGAAACCACGACCGGTGGTAACGCCCTGAAGTTCTACGCTTCGGTGCGCCTCGACATCCGTCGTATCGGCCAAATCAAGGAAGACAAGGACAACGTAACCGGCAACCGCACCAAGGTGAAAGTGGTGAAAAACAAAGTAGCGCCGCCCTTCAAGGTGGTCGAGTTTGACATCATCTACGGCCAGGGCATTTCGAAAGTCGGTGAGATTGTGGACCTTGGCGTCGACATGGGCATCATCGGCAAGTCGGGCTCGTGGTTCAGCTACGACGGCAACAAGATTGGCCAGGGCCGCGAGGCCGTTAAAACCCTGCTGCTCGACAACCCCGAGCTGGCTGACCAGATTGAAGCCAAAATCCGCGTGATGGCCAAGGGCGATGAGGACATCATCCCCGTGGACATGAGCGGCCCTGAAGACGGCGACGACACGCTGTAAGCTTCGCCCGCCTCGTAGTTTTAAAGCCCCGCTGCCAGCCGCAGCGGGGCTTTTTTTATACCTTAGCCGCCCGAGTAGCGTGCTGCCCAGCGCCTGTTTTTAGCGGCTGGCATTGCGTTTGTAAATCTGCTTCCGACCCCGACTTCGTTTCTGCTTGTATGCGCCGCTGGCTATTCCCGCTTCTTCTGCTCTGCACCGCCTGGACGCAGCCCATCGGCCTGGCCGAGCCGGTGCGGCACTGGCCCAATGCCAGCTTCCGGGCCGGCGAAACCATCCGCTACAAGGTGCACTACGGCGTGCTTAATGCCGCCGAGGCCATCGTCGAAACCTCGGGCAGCCTGGAGCGCGTGGCCGACCGCCCCTGCTACAAGGCCAGCGTGAGCGGCCGTACCACGGGCTCGTTCGACTTCTTTTTGCACGTGAAAGACCAGTGGCGGGCCTACATCGACACGGCCAGCATCCTACCCCTGCGCTCCTCGCGCGACATTGAGGAGGGCACCTACCGCAAGAAGGAAGTTGTGGATTTTGACCAGGCCCACGATGTCGTGAACGTGCTGCAAACCCACACCAAGGAGCCCATTCGCTACACGTTTAAGGTGCCCAACAATGTGCAGGAGCTCGTGAGCGGCTTCTACTACCTGCGCACCCTCAACTACGACCACATGAAGCCCGGCGAAGTCATTCACATGGGTGGCTTCTTTGATGAATCAACTTTTAATCTGGACGTTACCTTCAAGGGTCGCGAGGTAGTCGATACCAAGGCCGGGGCCGTGCGGGTGCTGAAGCTGGTGCCCAAAATGCCTAATAACCGCATTTTTCGGGGCGAGGATGCCATCAAGGTCTACCTCTCCGACGACCGTAACAAGATTCCGGTCCTGTTTCAGGCCGAGCTGTTTGTAGGCTCGGTGAAGGTGGACATGTACAAGTACGAGGGCCTGAAGTACCGGCTCAACATGGTGCGGTAGCGGGGCGCGGCCGCACGTCACACAAACGTAACATGGCCGCCGCCGGGCTAGCGGGTAATTTTGCGGCACGAAAGCTCTTACCCCTTTCGCCCCTCTGCCGTGGCCACTCCTGCCAACCAACGGTCGGCGCCAGCGAAGTCCGCTGCCTACAAAATTCTGGTCGTCGACGATGACCCCGACATTGTGGAGCTGCTGGAGTTTAACCTCAAGAAAGAAGGCTACCTCACGGCCTCGGCCGGCGACGGCCGCCAGGCCCTCGCCGTCGCCCAGGAATTCAACCCCGATATCATCCTGCTCGACGTTATGATGCCGCATCTCGACGGCATCGCCACCTGCCGCGCCCTGCGCGAGCAGCCCAAGTTCAAGGACACCTACATCCTGTTTCTCACTGCCCGGGCCGAGGAATTTTCGGAAGTAGCTGCCTTCGAGGCCGGGGCCGATGACTTCCTCTCCAAGCCCATTAAGCCGCGCGCCCTGCTGAGCCGGCTAGCCGCCATCGTGCGCCGCGACCAGGACCCCCACGCCGGCGTGGAGGCCATCGACATCAACGGCCTGCGCATCGACCGCACGGCCTTCGCTGTGTACCAGGAAGGCCGCAAAATCACGCTGCCCAAGAAGGAATTTGAGCTGCTGGCCTTCCTGGCCGCCGCGCCGCACAAGGTCTTCAGCCGCGACGAGCTGCTGCAAAACATCTGGGGCAACGACGTATTTGTGCTAGCCCGCACCGTGGACGTGCACGTGCGCAAAGTGCGCGAAAAAGTGGGCGACCACCACATCCAAACCATTAAGGGCGTGGGCTATAAGTTCAACGCCGACTAGCTTTTTGTTTTGTTAGTTAGAGCGTCATGCTGAGCCCCGCGAAGCATCTCGCTCGCGCCGCTAGGGTTACTAACTCTAGCGATGCGAGAGATGCTTCGCGGGGCTCAGCATGACGCTCTTTTTTATTGCGTTTATTTCTTTCCGGCGCTAGCCACCATTTTTACCTTCTCTCCTCTACCACATTCGCACATTCAATAAAGATGAACCTCTCCTCCCGCACCATCGCCGTGCTCATTGCGCTGTTGGTAGCGGGCGTGCTGGGCACCTGCACGTACCTGGTACCCAGGCTACCCACCCACCAGGCCTTTCTGGCGGGTGGCATCACGGTAGCGGCGTGCTTTCTGCTGGTGTACCTGGCATTTGAGGCACTCATTTTTCGGGAGATAAACGGCATTTATTCGCGCCTGGAGCACATCAAGCGCAAGGAATTTAAAAAACTGAGCAGCAAGTTCTTATTTCGCCCCGAGCCCCTGCGGCGCATCGGCGATGAGATAGTGGAGATGGCCGAGCGCCGCCAGCAGGAACTCGATGAGCTTAAGCGCCTGCAAGCCCTGCGCCGCGAGTTTCTGGCCGATGTATCGCACGAGTTAAAGACGCCGCTTTTTGCTGCCCAGGGTTTCGTGCACACCATTCTGGACGAGGAGGAGGACAACGAGGAAGGCATGGACCCCACCATGCGCCGCAAGTTTTTGCAGCGCGCCGCCGCCAGCCTCGACGCGCTCGACACGCTGGTGCAGGACCTGGTTACGATTTCGCAGCTCGAAAAAGGCGTCATCCGGATGCGCCGTCAGCGCTTCGACCTCGTGGCCCTGGTGCAGGAGCTATTTGAATTGCTGGAGCAACAGGCCGAGCGGCGCGGCACCACCCTGGAGCTGTTTCCGCCGCACCTGGCCAGCGAGGAAGTACTGGTTATCGCCGACCGCAATCGTATTCGCCAGGTACTTACCAACCTGATAGACAACGCTATAAAATATGGCCGTGAGCACCGCGGCCACGTGGTGGTAGCCCTCACGGCGGGCCGCCAGGGCGTGCGCGTGGCCGTGCGCGACAACGGCGCCGGCATCGCCCCCGAGCACCAGGCGCGCATCTTCGAGCGCTTTTACCGGGTCGATAAGAGCCGCTCGCGCGCGGCCGGCGGCACGGGGCTGGGGCTAGCCATCAGCAAGCACATTGTAGAAGCCCACAAGTCTACTATCAGCATCAAGAGCGTGCTCGAAGAAGGCACCACGATGGAATTCAAGCTGCCCCGCCCCAAAGAGGTGAAGCAGTGAGCTGGTGATTTCACCGCTCACTATCTCACCGCCCGTACCTTTGCGCTTCGCATGAAGCCACCCAAGTTCAAAGACCTTATCCTGTTTGAGAACGACGATTACATCGTCGTCAACAAGCCCCCGTTCCTGTCCACGCTCGACGAGCGCATTGGCGTGGCCGCCAGCCTGTTGCGGCTAGCTCGCGAATACGCCGACGATGCCCAGGTGGGCCACCGCCTCGACCGCGACACCAGCGGCGCGCTGGTGCTGGCCAAGCACCCCGAGGCCTACCGCCACATCTCGATGCAGTTTGAGAACCGCGAGGTGAACAAGGTGTACCACGCCGTAACCTGGGGCGCCCCGCCGCTGGATAAGTTTGTGGTAGAGCGCAATATCGAAACCACCAAGAGCGGCAAGGCCCGACTGGCCTTTAAGGGCAAGCCTGCCGAAACGCGCTTCACGCTGCTCGAAACCTACGCCCGCCACGCCCTGGTGCAGTGCGAGCCCGTGACCGGCCGCATGCACCAGATTCGCCTGCACCTGGCCTACGTCGAAACGCCCATCGTAGGCGACCACCTCTACGGCGGCGAAGATTTTTACCTTTCCTCGCTTAAGAAGAAGTTTAATCTCAAGGAGGGCGAGGAGGAGCAGCCGTTTATCAAGCGCTTTGCGCTGCACGCCAAGGAGCTTGGGTTTACGGGACTCGATGGCGCGCCCATCAAGATTGACGCCCCCTACCCCAAAGACTTTCGCGTGCTGGTCGAAACGCTTCAGCAGTACCGCTAGCCTCTTGGCGCCCTCTGCCGTGAAGCTCGTCCGCGCCGCCCGCTCCCACTGCCGCACCATCAGCTGTTGGGAGCGGGCGGCGTTCTGGTTCTTGCTGGTGCTGCACGTGCTGCCTTTGTGCACGGGGCGCTACTTCCCCACCGCCGACGGCCCCACGCACCTGTACAATGCCTGGCTCTGGAAGGTGATGCTCGCGCAGCCGGGGCACCCCGCCCATCAGGTGCTGGCCTTCAACCCCAACCCGGAGCCTAACTACCTCAGCCACCTACTATTAGCCAGCCTGCTAGCGCTGGGGCCGCCCTGGCTGGCCGAGAAGCTGCTACTGCTGCTCTACGTGCTGGGGCTGCCGCTAGCCCTGCGCTATGCGCTGCGCAGCGCCCGGCAGCCGGGCGCCGATGCGGTTGCCCTGCTGGGCTTCCCGCTGGTATACAGCGTAGTGCTGGTGTGGGGCTTCTATAATTTTTGCCTGAGCCTGGTTTTGCTGCTGGTAGCGAGCGGCTACTGGCAGCGGCACACCCGCCGGTGGCGGCCCGCCACGCTGACCGGGCTACTGGGCCTGCTCACGCTGCTGTACGCCGCCCACCCCATGACGTACCTGGCCTCGGGGCTGCTGCTGGGGCTGCTGGCGGTAGTGGCCAACCGGGCCCAGCCCCGGCGGTTGGTGGCTGAGTTGGGCATCCTGCTCCTGGCCCATCTGCCTACGCTGCTGCTGCTGGCCTGGTACGCGGCGCACAAGGGCACGGCTACCAGCCAGCCCGCGCTCGACTACGCCGCCAACCTTTGGGAGTGGTTTCGGCTGGAGCCCATCCGGTATTTCGGGTCGGCCGAGGCTACCTACCGCTGGCTTGTGGCCGGGCTACTAACCGTGGCTAGCCTGGCCGCAGCCGGGTGGGCCCTGCGCCGCAAGGTAGCCGCCTGGCCCCTGGTACCCTGGGCGTTGGGCCTACTCCTGTTGTTAGGAGCCTACGTGGCCATGCCCGACGCCATTGCCGGCGGCAGCATCACGCGGCCGCGCTGGGGCCTGCTGAGCTACCTGGCCTTGCTGGGTGGGCTGGCGGCCGTGCCGTGGCCAGTACGGTGGCGCTGGGCCGGGGTAGGCGCCGGCACGCTGGTAGCGGCGCTCCTGCTTGGGTTTCGGCTCCCCAAATTTCAAGCCTTGCAGGCCGGCGTAGCCGAATACCACGCCCTCACGCCTTACCTACGGCCCGGAGCCAGCCTCCTACCCATTGCCTACGACACTGAAAACCGCCTGCCCGAAGCGCTGGCCAGCAACACCTACATTCCAGTGCTGGCCGAAAGCGCAAATTATCTGGCCGTTGAGCAGCAGCTTCTGAGCTACGACAACTACGAAGCTCTCACCGGCTACTTTCCGCTGGTGTGGCGCCCGGGTAAAAGCCCGCTATTCTCTACCACCGAGCGGCCCACCCGCCTGGCGCCCTTTTTAGTAGAGACGGCCTATTTACCTACCTACGTGCTGTTGCAAGGCCGGCTGGCAGCCTCTCAGGCTAGCCCGGCCAATGCGGCTCTTATCACCAGCTACCTGGCGCGCTTTCATTATCAGTTGCGCCTCCGCTCCCCCCACGGCCTGCTGGAGCTCTACGAGCGCCCCACCAGCCGCTAGCCCTTGGCGGCTCGCCAAGGGCCTTTTGGCCGCTTTGAGCGAGGCCTTTCCTAGCCCTCCGCTCAGCCCTTGCAGCTAAAAGACAGACTACCACTTGGTATTCTCCTCAGAAACCCGTACCTTTGTGTCCGTTTTTCCCCAAGCCCGAATGGGTTAGGGGTTATTGTCAATTGTTTAGCCGGTAATTTTTACCAATCCTCATGGACCACCTGAGCTTCAAGACGACCCACGTCAACAAGGCCAACGCCCAGAAAGCCTGGGTTATCATCGACGCCAGCGTGGCCCCGCTGGGCCGCGTGTGCAGCCAAATTGCCAACGTTCTGCGTGGCAAGCACAAGCCTTCGTTCACCCCCAACTCCGACTGCGGCGATAACGTGATTGTTATCAACGCCGACAAGCTGCGCGTGACGGGCAAGAAGATGGAAGAGAAAGTCTACATCTCGCACTCGGGCTACCCCGGTGGCCAGAAGCAGCGCACCCTGCGCGAGCAGATGGGCCGCGACTCGCGCAAGGCTATCGAGCACGCTGTAAAAGGCATGCTGCAAGGCAACCGCCTGGGCGCTGCCCAGTACCGCAACCTGTACGTGTACGCTGGCACCGAGCACCCGCACGAGGCGCAGCAGCCCACGAACTACGAGCTGAAAAACCTGTAAATCATTGCTTTTACGGCCGATTTTGGCCGCATTATTTTTCCACTAAATGGCAGCTACTAACACCTCTGGTAGAAGAAAAACCTCGGTGGCCCGCGTGTACATGCAGGCCGGGCAAGGGAATATCACTATCAACGACCGGGACATGAAGTCCTACTTCGCCAACGAACTGTTGGAGAACATCGTGAACCAGCCCCTGGCTACCCTCGAGCAGGTGGGCCAGTACGACATCAAGGTGAACGTGAGCGGCGGCGGCATCGCCGGCCAGGCCGAGGCTATCCGCCTCGCCATCTCGAAAGCCCTGGTAAGCGACAACGCCGAGGTTAAGTCGGCCCTCCGCAAGGAAGGCTTCGTAACCCGCGACCCCCGCATGGTCGAGCGTAAGAAGTTCGGCAAGCGCAAGGCTCGTCGCTCGTTCCAGTTCTCTAAGCGCTAATCGTTTAACCGTAGTAGTATCATGGCTCAGTCCACCACTTATAAAGACCTGCTCGACGCGGGTGCCCACTTTGGTCACCTCACGCGCAAGTGGGACCCGAAAATGGCGCCGTACATCTTCATGGAGAAGAACGGCATCCATATCATTGACCTGAACAAGACGCTGGCTTCGCTGGATTACGCTGCCTCGGCTATTCGCAACATTGCGAAAAGCGGCCGCAAAATCATGTTCGTAGCCACCAAAAAGCAGGCCCAGGAGATTGTGCAAACGGAGGCCCTGCGCCTCAAGATGCCCTTCGTAACGGACCGCTGGCTGGGCGGGATGCTGACGAACTTCGCCACCATCCGCAAGAGCTTGAAGAAAATGAGCTCCATCGACAAGATGGTGAAGGAAAACACCGCCTTCGCGGCCCTCGCTAAGCGCGAGAAGCTGATGATGACGCGTGAGCGCGAGAAGCTGGAGCGCGTAATGGGCGGCATCGCCGACCTGAGCCGCCTGCCCGCCGCTCTGTTTGTAGTGGACGTGAAGCGCGAGCACATTGCCGTGAAAGAAGCTCAGAAACTGGGCATCCCGGTTTTCGCTATCGTGGATACCAACTCGAACCCCGAGCTGGTGCAGTTCCCGATTCCGGCCAACGACGATGCTTCGAAGTCTATCCAACTCATCATCAACGTAATCGGCAAAGCTATCGAAGATGGCCTGTCGGAGCGCAAGGTTGACAAGGAAGATGCCGACCGCAAGGAAGCCGATGAGGCGGCTATTGCCGAAAAAACCGAAGCTGACAACGAAGCCTAAGCCGCTTTTAATCGCTTGACGAAAGAGGGAACGGTCGAGGCAAGTGCTTGGCGGTTCCCTTTTTCTTTGTAGCGCGGGCTTTCAGCCCGCGACTTTGACCGTAAAAAATCCTTCTTACCCCCAACTCGCGGACTAAAAGTCCGCGCTACTGATATGGCCGCTATCACCGCCGCAGACGTAAACAAGCTCCGCACCATGACCGGCGCGGGCATGATGGATTGCAAAAAAGCCCTGACCGAAGCCGATGGCGACTTCGAGGCTGCCCGCGACATCCTGCGCAAGCAGGGCCAGAAAATTGCTGACAAGCGTGCTGACAACGCTACCTCGGAAGGCCTCGTGCTGGTGAGCGTGAGCGAAGATGGCACCGCCGGCAAGCTGGTGGCCCTGGCCTGCGAAACGGAGTCGGTAGCTAAAGTAGCTGACTTCCGCACGCTGGTGCAGCAAATCCTGGACACGGCGGTGAAAACCAACGTGGGCACCAAGGAAGACCTGCTGGCTGCTACGGAGGCCGACGGCCGCACCGTGCAGGAGCACATCACCGAACTGACCGGCAAAATCGGCGAGAAGCTCGACCTGACCTACACCACCCTCACCGCTGAGAAAGTAGCTTCGTACATCCACTCGGATAACAAGAAAGGCGTACTCGTGGGCCTGAAGAACGTGGGCAGCGCCGACGTAGCCGCCATCGGCCGCGACGTAGCCATGCAAATCGTAGCTATGAAGCCCGTTGCCGTTGACAAAGACGGTGTGGATTCGGCTACGGTAGAGCGCGAAATTGAAATCGGCAAAGAGCAGGCGCGTGCCGAAGGCAAGCCCGAGGCGATGCTGGAGAAAATCGCCCAAGGCAAGCTCAACAAATTCTACAAGGAGAACACCTTGCTGAACCAGGAGTTTGTGAAAGACAACTCGCTGACCATCGCCCAATTGCTCGACAAGCAGTCGAAAGGCATGACGGTATCGGACTTCAAGCGCGTGGCCATTGGCGCGTAGTTTGTAGCCTAAACTGAATGGCATAAAAAAGCCCGCTGGCAATGCGCCAGCGGGCTTTTTTATTTGGGGTATGAATACTACCGTTTCTTCTGACAAGCTTCGATGCATTGGCCTTGTCGTGGCGCTGGCTATCGGCACGCTACTCGTGGATGGGCTAGCAGTGGCCTTCCTATGGGCAGCAGGAGTAGATTTTGCCACTTTAGACAGAGTACTACCCGATGGGTCCGGTTTTCAAATAAAGCCGCTCAGTGCTGGCTACAAGTGGCTTCTTGGTGCGCTCCTGCTGGCCAATCTTAGCCTGTTTTTGTTTCTGCTGCTCAAGCAGCGGCGTCGGTTTGCGCTGGGCTTTGCTCTAGGGGCAGCGCTACCCATGTGCTACTTGCTGTTTATCCTGGCATCAGCCTAAGCCTGAGGTACTGCTACTGCGTTTTAGCCGCCGAGTCAGCTACGGTGGGGCTAGCGGCGGGCGCCTTACTGGCCGGGGCGGTGGTGGCCGAGGCCGGGCTATCCACTGCCCGAGTCGCGGCCGAGTCGGTGCTAAACTGGCTGTTGGCGGGGGCGGGGCGCACGACGGGCGCTACCCGGATGGTTTCGGGCGCGGCGGCGGGCGGCAGGGTGAGTTGCTCGGCCTGGGGGCCTACCTCGGGCACGACGGCGGCAGAGTCGGCGGCAGTTTGGGTGCCGCTGGTCAGGTGCTCGTTGGATGCGGCGGGGCGGCCCAGCATGAGGTAGGCAATGACGCCCAAAAACACGAGCAGGCCACCAATGGCGAATATCAGGTTGAGCGGATTGCGGCGCTCTTCGGGAAAGTCTTCCAGCTCTTCGTCGGGGTCTTGGTCAGTGGCGAGCAGGCTGGGCGCAGCGGCGGCCAGCCAGTCGGGGCTGGTGCTGGGCAGCGGCGCCGATAGTTCAGGCGGGTTGGGCGCTTCGGTTTCGTAAGCACTCGTGGCGGCTTCGGGCAGGGGGCCGGGCGCCTCGGGGGCCAGCGGGGCGGGGGGCGCTGCGGCAGCGGGTGGGGCTAGCGGCGCCTCGGGCGCGGTAGTGAGGGGCAGCGCGGGCTCGGCGCCGAAGACTACCTGGCGCTTGAGGGTTTCAAACTCGGCGGGCGTGATGGTGCCGGCATCCAGCATTTCTTTGAGCTGGCGCAGGGCGGCGAGCGACGAATGGGCGTCGGAAGGGTTCATGGCGGGGCAGCGGGAAGGGGCCGCTAAATTACTTGGTAACTACGCCAGCCAAGCGTTCGCGGCGGCGCTGCAGCACCTGGGTACCGGCCTCGCGCAGCTGGGCATTGCCGATGAGCTGCACGCTGTCCTGGCTGATGGTGAGGGCGTTGGCTTTGTTCTGGCGCAGTAGCTCGTCGATGCGCTTGAGGTTGGCGGCCGTGTTGGCGCGGGTATTCTCCATGGCGCGGGTTATTTTCTCCTTTTCCTTGTCAATGGCCGCCACGTTGGCTTCGGCGGCGGCCACCTGCTGGCGGAAGGCGTTGACGCGGGCGGCGGGGGCGTAGCGCTCCAGCATGGCTTGCAGGCGCTTAAACTCGGTGCTGGTGAGGTCGGGCGAGAAGAAGGTTTTTTCGCCGAAGCCCCCGAACAGCGCCACCTCGGTGGTAGAATCGGTGAGGGCGGTGGTGGCGGCGTAGATATCGACGGCGCGGCTCGAAATGTTGGTGCCCGCTACCTGCTTGGCCGTGAGCACACCGTTTTTCTTGGTTACCAAACTCACAAGGCCGCTTTTGAGCGGAATGCGGTACGTTTCCTTCATGAAGGATTGCAGGAAGTCGCGGGTTTGGTCCTCCGGGCCGTCTACCACCACGTTGGCGCTGTACTGGGTGCGGCCCGCGTAGGGCAGCTGGCCCTGGCGCACCACGTAGTTTTGGCCCACCACGTAGTCTTGCGCCCAGGTGGGCACGGTCGTGAGCGAGGCACTTAGGGTGAGGAGGAAAAGCAGGCGGCGCGTCATAGCAGGCGGGCGAAGGGTGAGAGCAAGGACGAGAAAGGCTAGCGAAGGTCGTGGCGGGCGAAGGCGGCGCGCAGGTCGTCGCGCATGAGCTGAAAGCGCGCCACGGCGGCGGTCAGAAACTCATCGTCGAGCAGTTGGCGGATTTCTACGTCGGGCGGGGCGATGCCACTCAGGTCGAGGTCGGCCACCTTGTAGGTTTGCTCCAGCGGGCCCTGCTCCAGCTTGAGCAGGTATTTGCCATTCCAGGCCAGCAGCGTGATTTTAACTTGGGGATACGGAATATCGGCAACGTGGCGCATGGGCAGGTAGCTGTAAACGAGGCCGAAGATAGGGCCCCTGCCCTACCCGGCCGGGTAAGCCCGGCTTTAACGCCCCGACTGGCCTACTCGTATAAAAAACAGCGCGGGCCGGAGCCGGCGGGCGCTTTTCTCACCCTCTTTTACCCTTTTTACGACCATGCCACAGGGAGATAAGTCGAAATACACCGACAAGCAGAAGCGCCAGGCGGCCCACATTGAGGAAGGCTACGAGCAGAAGGGCATGCCCGCGGAAGAAGCCGAGGCCCGCGCCTGGGCCACGGTAAACAAACAGGACGGCGGCGGCAAAAAGCCCGGCGGCGCGGGCCGCAAGCCGGCCAGCTAGGCGCCCGCCACCCCTAGCGGCGCGCCGGCGGGCGGCCCCAGCCGCTGCCGGCGCGCCGCTAGCACTAACACCAGCATGAGCACGCCGCAGCCAAAGCCAATGGCGGGCGCCGGGGCAATTTCGAGCAGCCAGCCGTTGAGGTAGCTGGCCGTGACAGTACAGAGGTTGACCAGGGCCATGTAGGTAGTGAACTGCGAACCCTCGATTTTGGGGCGGCAGTAGGCCATGAGCAGAGGCATGGCGGCCACGCTCAGCAGGGGGTCGGCGAGGTTGACGATGGCTAGCCCTGCGAAGCTCACGGCCTTGCTCACCCACAGGATGGGCAGAGCGTTGAATGCCAGCAGGAAGGCTGCCAGGCCCGCCAGGGCCCAGCGTTGCAGGCGGCCGGCGCCCAGGCGGTCGACCAGCACCCCGCCGGCCATCAGCACGGCAAACGACATGACGCTGCCCCAGGTACCTTGCAGCACAGACACCTCGGCATCAGGCCAGCGCAGGGTGTGAATGAGGTGAAACACGTAGGCATTGCCGAACAGGGAGGCCGCCAGGTAGCTCAGAATGATGATACCAAACGCCTGCAAGCTAGGCTTTTCGACGATACTGCGCCAGAGCTCCTGAAAAAGCCAGGCCAGCGGCGGGTTTTCCTCGGCGGGGGTGCCCGGCACAGGGCCAACCTGGGCGCGGGCCCGCCCGAGGCGGGGCAGCAGCTGGTCGGTGCGCTCGAGCTTGATAAAAACAGTGAGCACCGTGAGGGCCAGCAGCACCAGCGACTGCACCAGCGCCGCCGGCCGGAAGCCGCCGTGGTGCAGCACCTGGGTCAGCACGGCCCCACCCACCGACCAGCCAAACAAAGAGCCCGCCCGCATATAGGCATTAACGCGCCCGCACTCGGCCACCGGCACCACCGAAATGGCAATGGCATCGACGCTGGCATCCTGAATGGAAGCGAAGACGCTGTGCACGAAGAATACGGCGCCCAGCAGCCCCAGCTGGGCCACGGGCTGCCGCACCAGCAGCAGCGCCAGCGAGGCCAGCACCGCCACCAGCTGCGTGAGCACCACCCACTGCTTGCGGTGCCCGATAATGGAATACTGATACTTATCGATGAGCGGCCCCCACACGAACTGAAACGTCCAGGGCAGGCCCACGATGGCGGCGAAAGAGCCCACCGCCTTGGCCGACAGACCGCTGCCGATTAAGTAATTATACACTGCCGTGAGGGCAAACCCCGACGGGATGCCTTGCATCACATACAGGTAAAAAAAGTGGCGTAGCGCAGCCGGGCGCTGTCGCGCAGAACGAGGGAAGGCAAAACGGGTGGGAAAAGGAGGGCGAACCGGCGCAACGAGCCGGACTGAACTACTTTTGACAAGATACATCTCCATCACCCTATGCGCGTTACCTTACTTACCCTGCCGCTGCTAGGGCTTGGGCACTACGGCTTTGGGCAAAGCACTACCCCAGCGGGCGAGCAGAAAATTAAGATGTCTTTTGCCAGCCCGCCGGGCGGAATGCCCTTGCTGGGCTTGATTAGCTCTATGCCCCAGCGGCCTTCGCTCGATGACTCGCTGGCCCGCCGCTTTCACGCCCGCAACCGGGTGAAGACGGTAGCGCTGGTGCGCGTGGGCGCAAATGGCGCGGCCCTCGATACCCTCGACTACGCCGAGCTTGACCGCGCGGGCTACCCGGTGCTCACGGCTAAGCCTTCTTTTAAGGCCCGCACCCACCTGCGCTACAACCGGCGGCACCAGCTCATCAGCCTCACGAAGGATGCGACGCCGGGTTTTGCTTGGTTCGTTCAAAGCGACTACGACCCTGCCACCCGAACGACTACCACGCGCGTGGGTCCCTCGCTAGCCCAACTGGCCCTCTACCAAACGGGCCACGACACCCAGCAGGGCAATACCCACCGCTTTGAAACCCTACTAATGGCCGTGCCGGGTATGCCAGCCCCCAAGGTGGGCCGCGTGGTACTGAGCACGAGTACAATGGGCGGCGACACCCTACGTATCGATGTGCTGGGCTACCAAGGCGAGCAAGTGGTAAAATCCGAAGCCTACTACGCAATTGGCCGCCAGCCCCAGCAGCGCGAGGGCGGCATTATTGTGCTGCCTACCGCCGGGCGCCCCCACCGGGCCTTGGAAGGGAAGTTTATTTCTACTAATCGCAGCGCCTTCGATGCGGCGGGCCGGCTCGCTCGCATTCAGTACCTGCCCACGCCCCCGGCGCTAGCTGAGAAGCCCGTGACCAGCACCAGCGCCGATGGCAACGGCAGTATGACCATTCGCCCATCGACTGACACGCTCACGACTACCTACCTGCGCAATGCCGACGGCCAGCTGCTGCGCGAGGAGTTTCACGGCAATGTTTTCGGCAAGGTTTTCTCCAGTAGCAAGCCCGCCGACAGCCCGCCCTTCACGGCCTACGACTACCTGCCCAACGGCCTGCGCCGCAGCAAGACCGATAATCACGGCACGCGCTACGAGTACCGCTACACGTTTTTTTAGGCGCTAGGCCGCCAGCGCTTCCGTCACGCGGCTCAGGTCGCTGCTTACTTTTTGCAGGAAAGCCAGTTGCTCGGCCAGGGTGCGGTCGGGGGCGGCGGCATCGGCCAGGGCATCGGCGCGCACGTCCTGCATCAGGGCCACGGTGGCCGGGGTGGCGGGTGGCCCGGCGGCCTCGGTAGCGGGGGCGGCCGCAGGCGCCGGGGTGGCGGCTAGCCGGGCCAGGCTTTTGCTGAGGGCGGCCTGGGCGCTGGTGAGCGCGCGGCGGCTTTCGGGGGGCACGCTGGGGTTGGGGGTGGCCTCGTCCTGCCAAGTGGTAGTGAGGGCCGAGATATTGGCCGAGAGAATGTGGTTGAGCACCACAAACTCGTGCACCTCGGTGGGGCGGCGGCGGGTGTGGCGCGGCTCGGACAACATGCGCTGGAAAGCCGCCGCCAGGTTGGCCGAGGCCACGTACACGTCTTTGCGCAGCAGGCGGTAGGTGGTGGGCGGCACCTCGCGGCCGGCCAGGCGGTCGGCCAGCTGGCGCAGGTAAGCCAGGTTGGCGCGCAGGGTGGCGGCCAGTAGCGCGGGCAGTTGGTCGCCCTCCCAGCGCGGAAACAGCAGGTAGGCCGTGGCCAGGGCAATGGCGCAGCCCAGGGCCGTATCGGTGAGGCGCTCCTCAATCACGCCGATGTAGCTCAGCCCCAAAAAGCTGAACATGATGAGCAGGTAGGCCGTGAGAAACACCACCGTGACGAGATACTTGGTGCGCTGAAACGAGTAGGCGATGACCATGAACACCAGCAGCAGCACGAAGCGTGCGTCGCCGTCGGGCACGGCCCACAGCACCAGCGCCCCCAGCGCTCCGCCCACCAGCGTGCCGCTGATGCGCTGAATGTTGCGCTCGCGGGTGAGGCTGAAGCCCGGCTTGAGCATGAACGTAACCGTCATCAGAATCCAGTAGTTGTGCTGGCCGTGCCACAGCAGCTCGGCCACGGCGTAGGCCACGGCGCAAGCCACGGCCATGCGCACGGCGTGCCGAAACACCGACGAGCCGAGTGTCAGGTTTTCGCGGAAAGCGCTCCACTCCAGCTCTTGCCGGGCCACAAACTGCGTGTGGCCGGCCACCCGGCTGGCATCGGGCACGAGGGCGGCGGCCCGGGCCTCGTCGAAGTAGCGCCGGATGCTGCGCACGCGCCGGTGCAGGTCGCGCAGGTTGACGAGTATTTTTTTCAGCACCAGTGTGCTCAGGCCCGTCGCGGGGTCGGGGGCGGGCAAGGCGTTGATGCGGGCTTGCAGCTGGGTAAGCTCGGCGAGGCGGTCGGGGGGCGGGCTGCCGTAGGCGTGGTTGGCCAGAATGGCGCTGCCCAGGTAGTCGAGGTCGGTGGCGAGCCGGCTAATAAAGGCCTGAATTTCGGCCAGCACGCCTGTGTGCCCGAAGGCCTTGCGCAGGGCCGCGTAGTCGTAGTAGCCCGCCGTAATGTGCTCGTAGAGGTCCACCGTTTCGGTGAAGGTGAGCACCAGCCGGCGGCCGGTGCTAGTGCTTTCGCTCACTATCTGGCGCGAGCGGAAGATGAGGTCGCGCACAGCCTCCTGCTTTTCATTGACAACTACCTGCTGGGATACCAGGCGGCGGTAGTCGTCGTCGAGGTTAGTGCTGGCATTGTAGAAGGCAGCCTTGATTTGCAGAAAGCCCGCCACCGCGTGCAGGCACTCACCCAGCGCCTGCTGGGCCGAGCGGTAGGGCTGCACCCGGCTTTGCACCAGCGCCAGCAGCAGGTACCAGCTGCCCCCCAGGGCCAGCAGGCCGGCGTGCAGCAGGTTATCGGGCCCATCGGCCGGGGGGTGGGCCAGCGTGAGCACCATGCCCAGCAGCGCCGCCGAGCCCACCGTGCCGGCCCGCGCGCCCCACACCAGCAGCATGGTCAGCCCAAAGCTGAGGCCCACGATAACCACGCCCAGCGCCAGCCGGTGCGGGGCTAGCCAGCCCACCAGCAGCGCCCCCAAAAACACCAGCCCCAGGGCGGCCAGCAGGCCGTTGCGGCGGTGCCGCAGCGGGCCGGGCGTGTCGGTCACGCTCAGGCACACGGCGCCGGTCGAGATGGTGATGCCGGCCGCAAACTGCCCCCACTGCGCCCCCAGCACCGCCGGCAGCAAAATGGCCAGCGTGGTGCGCAGCCCATCGGAAAAGTGCTGGCTAAAGAAGAAGTACGAAAGGTCGCGGCGCGACACGCGGGGCAGGGCAAACGGCATGGCTGGCCCAAAGTACGCGCCTAGCCGGGGGCGGGGTTGCCAGGCGCGGCAAGCGCAGCCTGGGCCAGCCTCTGTTCAGCCAGTGTAGCCGCAAGGCTAGGCTACCCCTCGTCGCGCCCTGCTTACGGCCGAACCAGTAGCAGCTACGACCAAAACAGCCGTAGCTACCACTGATTTGGTCGTTGCTACCAGCCAAACAGTCCTTGCTACGGCCAAATCTGGCTTAGCGAGGACTGTTTGGCTGGTAGCTAGCGGTAAAACGACCCTTGGCAAGGGCCGAACCCTGGCGAGGGCGGGCACTTACAGCAGGATGCTGGCCAGCGCGTAGTCGGCCAGCAGGATGGAGATAATGGAGTTGGTAACGGCAGCCGTGCTGGCGCGGCCTACTTCGAGGGCGCCGCCCTTCAGGGTGTAGCCCTTGTAGGAAGAAATGGCCGATACCAGGAAGGCGAACACCACCGACTTGATAAGCGAAAACACCACCGTATAGGGCTTGAAAGCGTAGCGGATGCCCTCGATGTAGTCGGAGCCCGGCATCACGCCCGCCAGTTGGGTAGCCACATAGCCGCCCAGAATGCTCAGGTTCATGGCTAGGATGACGAGCAGCGGAAACACGAAGATGGATGCCAGGATGCGCGGTAGCACCAAGTACGAAGCCGAGTTGATGCCCATCGCGTCGATGGCCGAAATCTGCTCGGTAATGCGCATCGTGCCCAGCCCGCCCGCAATGGCCGAGCCCACCTTGCCCGCCAGCACCACCGAAATGATGGTGGGCGCCAGCTCCAGAATGGTCATTTCGCGCACCATGAAGCCCACGGTGCTCATCGGCACCAGCGGGTTGACCATGTTGTAGGCAATCTGCACGCAGGTTACGGCCCCGATAAAGGTGGCCACCAGGCCCACGATAAAGATAGAATCGACGCCAATTTCGATGGCCTCGTCGATGGTGCGCTGCCACAGCACGGCGCGGCGCTCGGGCCGGGTCACCATCATTTGCATCAACAACACGAAGCGGCCAAACGCAGATATTGGCCGAGGATATTTATACATCACCTAAGAATAACTAACGAGCCGCAAAGGTACGCCCCCATTGGCCGGGTCGTAAACGAGCACGCCAAGCAGTGCCGAGCACTACTTGACGTTTGGAGCGGGGTTTTATTTTAAGCTAGGCCAGGCTACTTGGGCAGGGGCTGCGGCGTGTAGGTGGGCCCCAGGCAGCGCGGGCCCTGGACCGTCCAGGCCAGCGGGTCGATGCAGAGCTGGCGCTCGGTCATGGCGGCGTTCCAGGCGTGGTACACCAGGTACTCGGTGCGGCCATCGAGGCCCAGCACGTGGCTGTGGTGGCCGGGGCCGCGCACGTGGCCCGGCACCGAGTGCAACACCCGAGCCCCGGCATCGGAGCCCGAGTCGACGTAGGGCCCCAGGATGTGGTCGGCGGTGCAGTAATCGACACCGTAGCGGTCAGTGAGAAAGTTAGCCCCGCTGAAAAAGCAGTAGTACTTGCCCGCGTGGCGCCGCACGAAGGGCCCCTCCAGGGTGTGCCACTCGGCAAAGGTGCGGCCCCCGTAGAGCGGCATGGTGCGATTGGCCTCGAAGAGCGTCCATTTGTGGCGAGCGCGCAGCACGGTGCGGGGCGTGCCGGCCAGCTTCTTCATGCTCAGTAGCTTATCCACCACCAGCCCCGTGCCGGGGTAGTAACCATCGGCGGTGTCGGTGAAGTCGCGGGCGTAGAACAGGTACCACTGCCCGTCGGTGTCCTGGAAGGCGTGGGCGTCGATGGTGAACTGGCTGTCAGCCACCGGCAGGCTAGCTAGCCCTTCGGGCCGCGGGCTGGTGGCCACCTTCAGCTGGTGCCCCACCGTGGCCCCGATGGCCCCGCCGCCCCGCGAGTAGTACATATAAAACGTGCCTTGGTGCTCCACCACCTCCGGCGCCCAAAAATCAAACTCCTCGCTGCCGGCTGGCGGCGTGAGGGCCCCGCCCAGCGGCTGCCAGTCCACGAGGTTCGTCGATTTCAGCAGCGAGAACACCCGGCCATCGGCCGTGCGGCCCCGGCCGGTGGTGCCAAAGGCGTAGTACTGCCCACCGTGGCGTAGCACGAAGGGGTCCGGAAAATTGCGGGCCAGCACTGGGTTGGTGTAGGTACGGGCGGCGGCAAACGCGGTAGGGCGCATGGCGAGCAGAGCTAGCCCCGTAGCGGAGCCGGTGAGAAAACGACGGCGGGAGAACATAAAAGACAGCAAGTGGAAAAATGGTAGCCGCCGCGTAAAGAACGCCCCGGCCAGATAGTTGTCCAAAAAAGTTGCGCGCAGCGAACGAGCGTGAAAACCGAAAGCAAAGCGTTTGCAAAACTAAGTGCAAACGTTTGCACTTAGTTTTGATAAGGGCGCTTTTATAAGCCCGACAGTATAGGCTTTTTATTTTAGAATAACTATCTGAAATAAAGTAATTTACTGAAAAATAAGCGTTGCGCTTCATTTACACCGCTGAAAGGTGGTTTTTGCTGGATAAATGGCTTGTCGGCGCCCGATGTGCGAGGCGTAAAGGCAGTGGATGAGCAAAACGCGTCACCACTGGTGAATTTTCGCACAATACGCAGCCGGGGCAAAAATCAACTTTCCAACCATGATAATCTCACGTTTCTACTTGGTTTTTTGCAAATCGCCTTTACTTTTACGCTGCCAATAAGCTCATTGGCAGTTGTTGGGGCCAGCGGAAGCCGCTGGCCTGAGTTACGAAAGTGCGCTCCCGACCTAGCTTGGCTGGCTTGGTTTACGCTGTTTCCGGCTGCTTCGCACCGCGCCCATCAGGGGTGCGGCATTGGTACCGGCCTCTATGCAAACGATTGCATAGAATAGGCCTTTTAGCTCTGCTCTGACTTCTTTTTACCTTATCCCACCCCCTATGAAAAAGCTAGTACCACCCCACGGGCGGCTGCTGATTCCCATGCTGGCCTGCTACCTGCCGCTGGCCGTGGCCGCGGCGGCGCCCATTGCGGCGCGGGCCACCGAGCTGCGCGCCGGTACCCGGCAGCCGGCGGCGCCCATTTCGGGCCGCGTTGTTGATGCCAAAGGCCAGGGTATTCCGGGCGTAACGGTGCTCGTGAAGGGCACCAGCAACGGTACCACTACCGGCGCCGACGGCTCCTTCACGCTCGATGCGCCGGACAATGCCACCCTCGTCATCTCGTCCATTGGCTTCGCCGGGCAGGAAATTGCGGTCAATGGCCGCACCACGTTCAGCGTAACGCTGAGTGAGAGCAACCAGGCGCTGAGCGACGTGGTGGTGGTGGGCTACCTCACCCAGAAGCGGGAGGACGTAACCGGCTCAGTGGCCTCGGTATCGGCTGTGGATGCCAACCGGGCGCCGGTGGCTACCATCACCGAGGGTATTCAGGGCCGCCTGCCGGGCGTGACCATCGCCAACTCGGGCGTGCCGGGCCAAGCGCCGGTTGTCAACATCCGGGGCCTGGGCACGCTAGCCAGTGGCAGCGGCCCGCTCTACATCGTGGACGGCCTTTGGGTCGAAGGACTACGCGATTTCAACCCCCAGGACGCCGAGTCGATACAGGTGCTGAAGGATGCTGCTTCGCTAGCCCCCTACGGCTCGCGCGGCGCCAACGGCGTAATCATCGTGACCACCAAGCGTGGCAAAGCGGGCAAGCCGCAGCTGCAATTCAACGCCTACGGCGGGCCGCAGAACATTGCCAAGCGCCTGAGCCTCACCAATGCGGCGCAGTGGGCAGCCATCACCAACCAGGCCTACGACAATGCGGGCCAGCCGCGCCAGCCCTACGCCAACACCCTGCCGGCCGGCATCGATACCGACTGGCAGAAGGAGCTATTTCAGACCGGCGCGGTGCAGAGCTACGACCTGGGCATTTCGGGCGGCGGCCTGAACGACAACGGTGGGCGCTCTAACTACAACCTGAGCGGCAGCTACTTCCGGCAGTCGGGCACCATCAAGGGGCCGCAGTTTGAGCGCTATACGATGCGCGTGAATACGGGCCTGACCAGCGGCAAGCTCCAGATTGGCGAAAGCCTGCTGCTCTCGCGCGTGAACCAGCAGTTCGTCAACGGCTTGCCGTTTATCGACGTGGTGCGGATGCTGCCCGTAACGCCCGTATTCGACGCCAACAACCCCGGCGGCTACGGCCTGAGCACGCCCAACGCCGTGTCGTACGGCACCAACCCCATCGGGGCGCAGCAACTCAACGTCAACACCACGACCAACAACCGCATTCAGGGCAGCATTTTTGGCGAATACTCGTTTACGCCCTGGCTGCGCTACCGCCTCAACCTGGGCCTGGAGTACCTGGGCTACCACGACCGCTCGCAGAACCAGTTTGGCCTGCTGCGCTACATCGGCGACCCCACGGTGCTATCGTCGTATGCCGAGAACCAGGGCAATAACTTGTTTGGGCAGGCCGAAAACACGCTGACCTTCGACAAGAGCTTTGGCAAGCACAACGTAACGGCGCTGGTGGGCTACAGCCGCCAGTACTTCAGCAACGAGTTTACGCGGGGCGTGAACTTCGGCTACGGCACCGGCCCGGTGTACTACTGGGCCCTCGACGCGGGCAGCCAGAACCCGCAGGTGGTCGGCTCGTCGTTCGTCAATACCAAGGAGTCGTACTTTGCGCAGCTCACCTACGACTACGACCAGCGCTACCTCGTCACGGCGGCCTACCGCAACGATGGCTCGTCGAAGTTTGACCCGGCTGGCCAGAACCAGCGCGGTAATTTCGGAGCGGCCTCGCTAGGGTGGCGCGTATCGAAAGAACGCTTTTTTGAGGGTATTACCGCCATCAGCGACCTGAAGCTGCGGGCCTCGTACGGGCGCCTGGGCAACGACCAATTGAACGGCGCCTACGGTGGCTCCTACCTCTACCAAGGCAGCATCAACCCCAACGTAAATTACCCGCTAGGGCCATCGCAAGGCATTCAGAACGGGGCCATTCAGACGGCGCTGCCCAGCGTGGGCATTGGCTGGGAAACCCGCAATACGGCCAACTTCGGCTTTGACATTGCCTTCCTTGATAACCGCCTGACGCTGGGGGCCGACTACTACGTGTCGCGCACGACCGACGCGCTCGTGGCCCCGCCCATTCCGCTGCTGTTTGGCAACAACGGCGATAACCCCTACCAGCGCATTGGTAAGATTGAGAACCGTGGCTTCGAACTGCTGGCGGCCTACAATGAAAACCGCAACGCCTTCAAATATGGCATTTCGGGCAACCTCTCGACCCTGCGCAACCGGGTGCTCGATGTAGGCACCGTGGGCGACCAGCCTAACTACTTCAACGCTGGCCCTAGCGGTGTAACGCGCACCGAGGCCGGCTACGAGGTGGGCTCGTTCTACCTCTACCAGTTCCAGGGCGTGTACCAGCAGGGCGACAGCAATATTCCGGCTGGCTTGCAGGCTGGTGATGCCAAGTACGCCGACACCAACAACGACGGCACCATCGACGAGAAGGACCGCATTCACACCGGCCGGGTGTTTCCCAAAATTCAGTATGGCATCAACTTGAATGCCAGCTACGGGGGCTTCGACGCGGCGGTGTTTTTCCAGGGTATTCAGGGCAACGACGTGTTCAATAATACCCGCTACTGGACCGACCGCATCGACCAGACCGGCAACTACCGCACCGACCTCAACCCGTGGTCGCCGACCAACACCGGCACCAATACCCCGCGCCTAGTAGCATCTGGTACTTCGGCTGCCAACAACTCGCGCTACAACTCAACGCGCTGGTTGGAGGATGGCTCGTATTTCCGCCTGAAAAACGTGCAGATTGGCTACTCGCTGCCGCAGTCGGTAATCGAGAAAATGCGGGTCATTTCGCGCCTGCGCGTTTACGCCACTGGCCAGAACGTGTTCACGGTGACCAAGTACAGTGGCTACGACCCCGAAACGGTCGGCGGCACGGGCGGTATCCTCACGCGCGGCCTCGACGAAGGGCAGTATCCCAACCTGCGCTCGTTCACGCTCGGCATTCAGGCTGGTTTCTAAGGCGCCAGCACCCTCCTACCCTACGCTTTACAATTCCCGCCCGATATGAAATCTCTTAACCTGAAAGTGCTGGGCCTGGCCGGCGGCCTGCTGCTCGGCGCCACCTCGTGCCAGAAGGACATCCTCAACCAGCCCAATCCCAACCTGGCCACCACGGCTTCGTTCTGGCAAAACAGCGGCGATGCTACCAAGGGCGTGCTGGCCGCCTACAGCGGCTTGCAGCAGCTAGGCACCTACCGCCGCTGGCTCAACTTCGCCTTCGACATTCGCGACGATGAAGGCTTCAGCCAAAGCCCTTGGAATGAGCTGCGCGATTTTAATCGCTTTATCATCGGCAACTACGATTTTGAAGTCAATTTCAACATCTACCGCGACCACTACCGGGGCTTGGCGCGCTGCAACCAGGTGATTGACAACGTGCCCAACATCGCGAGCATGAGCGCAACGCCGCAAGACGCCACGCTGCAAAAGCAGATTGTGGCCGAGGCGAAATTTATTCGTGCGCTGCTCTACTACAACCTTGTGTCGCTGTATGGCCGCGTGCCGCTGGTGGTAAATCAAATAACTACGCTCAGTGTCATTCCGCCGCAGGCCGCCGACGAGGCCCAAGTGTGGAACCAGGTGTACAGCGACTTGCAAGCTGCTATTCCGGACCTGCCGCTGACCTACAGCGGCAACGACCTGGGCCGCGCTACTAAAGGCGCCGCCCAAACCCTGCTCGGCAAGGCCTATATGCAAAACCGTCGCTGGGCCGATGCCTCCGCGCAGTTTGCCACCGTCATTGGGTCGGGTCAGTACCAACTGACCAGCACGTATACCGACAACTTTCGCCATACCACGGAGAACAACAGCGAGTCGATTTTTGAGGTGCAGTTTACCGATACCAAGCGTGCCGGCAACGACGGCGACGACGCCACGTCGTCGGAAGGCGGGCAGCGCTCACAGTTTTTCGGTGTGCCGGGCTTCGGCTTCAACGACGGCGAGGTTCGGCCCTGGGTGGTAAACGAGTTTCTAAAGGAAACTACCCCGACCGGCCAGCGCGACCCGCGGCTGGCTGCCACGGTTTTCTACAACCGTCTCGACCAAAAGCAGTTTCCTACGGCTGTGCCGGCTGATGCCGATACGCTGGCCTACGGAGCGGGCTTTCTGGGCCGCTACCACTCTAACTCGGGCGACCCCCAGGGCGTGGAAGCACTACGCCTGCGCTCGCGCGTGTACTGGCGCAAGTACCAGACCGACTACTACCGCCAGTTGGAGGACTTCGACTCGCCCATTAATCACCGCGTGATGCGCTACGCCGACGTGCTGCTGCTGCAAGCCGAGGCCCTGAACGAGCAAGGCCAGACCTCGGCCGCTATTCCGCTCATCAACCAGGTGCGCCAGCGCGCCAGCACCGGGCTAGCCCCGCTGGGCACCAGCGCCTTCACCCAGGCCAGCCTGCGCACGCAGCTCATGCACGAGCGCGTGACCGAGCTCACCGGCGAGGGCACCCGCTGGTTTGACCTGCGCCGCTGGGGGTACTTCGACACCCAGGACGGCATCAACACCCTGGCCGCCCGCGATGCCGACTTCAAGAGCTTTGTGCTCAATAAGTCGCGCCTGCTGCCCCTGCCGCAGACCGACGTAGACCTGGCCAAGCTGACCCAGAACCCCGGCTACTAGCCCCAGCCCACTGAAAAAGGACCGTTGGTTGTCGCCGGCGGTCCTTTTTTCGGAGGCAGCTAGCCTGGCATTGGCAGATTGCCAAGCAGTTAGTGAACCTCTTCGCCCGGCATGTGATGTCTAAGCCACAAGTGCTGAGCGGATTGCCAAGTAGTTAGTGAACCTCTTCGCCCCGGCCGGCCTTGTCGGGGTGTTCCACCCTAGCCGTATTTTATTCTGATGAAAACCATTTCCCCTTCGCGTATGCTGTTTCCGCTGCTGCTGGTCGGCCTGCTCTCGTGCGGCAAAGACTCGGGCGGGGGCGGCACCACGCCTACGCCCACGCCGCCCAGCCCCCCGGCCCCTACGGCCACCACCTTCACCAACCCGCTGCTGAGCTCGGGCCCCGACCCGTGGGTGGTGCAGAAGGACGGCTACTACTACTACATGGCCACGACCGGCAACAACGTCACCATCCGCAAGACGGCCAAGATGTCGGAGGTGGGCTCGGCGCCCTCCTTTATCGTGTGGCGGCCCCAGGCCAATAGCGACAACACCAACAACGTGTGGGCCCCCGAGTTGCACTTCCTCGACGGCAAGTGGTACATCTACTACACCGCCGGCCCCTCCAACCAGAACTGCTGCGGCGGCCAGCGCTCGTGGGTGCTCGAAAACGCCAATGCCGACCCTACTACTGGCACCTGGACCGAAAAGGCCCGCCTGAGCGTACCCAGCCAGGATTTCTGGTCGATTGACATGACCGTGCTTGACCTCAACGGCAAGCGCTACGCCCTGTGGAGCGGCCAGGACGGCACCTCCGACCAGCAAAACCTTTACATCGCGGCCATGAGCAACCCCTGGACGCTCAGCGGCCCGCGCACCCTGCTCAGCAAGCCCGAGCTGGGCTGGGAGCTCAACGGCTTGCCCAAGGTAAACGAAGGCCCCGAGGTGCTCCAGCACAATGGCAAGACGTTCATCATCTACTCGGCCAGCCATTGCAGCACCGACGACTACGCCCTGGGCCAGCTCACCCTCACCGGCACCGACCCGCTGGTGGCTAGTTCCTGGAGCAAGTCGCAAACCCCGGTGTTTGTAAAAAACCCGACCAACCGCGCCTACGGCCCCGGCCACAACGGCTTCTTTAAGTCGAAAGATGGCAGCCAGGACTGGCTTATCTACCACGCCAACAGCAACCCCGGCGAAGGCTGCGGCAACCCCCGCAACCCCCGCATACAGCAGTTTACCTGGAACGCCGACGATTCGCCCAACTTTGGCACGCCGGTAGCCATCGGCACCGCGCTGGCCCGCCCCGCCGGCGAGTAAGGGCTAGCCGCATCACTTAAATTCCTGAAAACGGCCTGCCCCGCGCAGGCCGTTTTGTTGTTCGTTTCCATGTCTGTATCCGCTTCTTTCCGCTCGTTGGCCGCGCTGGCCCTGCTGGGGGCCGCGCCCATGCTGGCCGCCGGCCAGGCCCCGGCCAAAGTCAAGACCAAGCTCAAGCGCGCCGCCTCAGCCGGGCCGGCGCCGGCCCGGCCGCTAGCCCCCACGCCCATTGCCAACCCCGTGCTGGCCGGCGACTACCCCGACCCGTCGGTAACACAGGTGGGCAACACGTACTGGGCCACGGCCACGTCGTCGAACTGGGGCCCGACGTTTCCGCTGCTAAAATCGACCGATTTGCAACACTGGCAGTTGGTGGGGCACGTCTTTCCGGGTGAGCGGCCGGCCTGGGCCGACTACTACTTCTGGGCTCCCGAAATCAGCCGCGATGCGAATGGCAAGATTTACGTGTACTACACCGCCCACCAGCGCGGCGGCAACCTGGCCGTAGGCGTGGCCAGCGCCGACCGCCCCGAGGGCCCTTATACCGACCACGGCCCCCTGGTAGGCCAGCCCGATGGCAGCATCGACGGCTTCCCGATGCAGGATGAAAACGGCCAGCCCTACCTGCTGTGGAAGGAAGACGGCAACAGCGTGCAGAAGCCCACGCCCATCTGGGCCCAGCGCCTGAGCGCCGACCGCACCAAGCTGGTGGGCGAGAAAACCGAGCTGTTCCGCAACACCGCCGCCTGGGAGGGCAACCTTGTGGAGGGCCCCAGCGTGGTGCGCCACGGCGGCTACTTCTATCTATTTTACGCGGCTAATGGCTGCTGCGGGGCGGGCTGCACCTACGCCACCGGCGTGGCCAGGGCCAAAAACCTGCTCGGGCCCTGGGAGAAGTACGAACGCAACCCCATCCTCACCAAAAACGACACCTGGACCTGCCCCGGCCACGGCACGGCTATTAAGCGCAACGGCCACTGGTACATGCTGCACCACGCCTACCAAACCGGCAGCATGCAGTATGTGGGCCGCCAGGGCGTACTCAGCGAGTTTACCTGGACGGCCGCCGGCTGGCCCGAGTTCCTGAACAACCACGGTACGCCCCCGGCCGCCGCGCCCGCCCCGGGCACCGTGGCCGACGAGTTTGCCAGCCCCGTGCTGGCCCCCAACTGGGTGTGGCCGGTGGAAGACAAGCCGCAGTTTGCCCTGCGCAATGGCCAACTGCAGCTCACCGCTAGGCCCGACAAGGGCGGCGCGGCGCTGGGCCGCGCCACGCTGGCGCCCAACTACGCGGCCACCACCACGCTGCTCAACCCGGCTAGCCTGCCCGCCGGCACCACCGCCGGCCTAGCCGCCCTCGGCGACCCTAGCAACGCATTGAGCCTACTGGCCGGCGAGGGCAAGCTGCAAGTGCAGGAGCGCCGCGATGGCAAAACCCGCGTGCTGGCCGAAACCGCCCTGCCCGCCACCGCCGCCCTGCACTTGCGCGTGCACGACCAGGGCGGCAACCACTACCGCTTCGCCTATAGCCCCGACGGCCGCAGCTGGACCGAGCTGCTACCCGCCGGCCAAACCGCCGATGGCGCCTTCCTGCCGCCCTGGGACCGCGGCGTGCGCGTGGGCGTGGTGGCCCAGGGCCCCGCGTCGGCCACGGCAAACTTCGAGCGGTTTGAGGTAACTAACGAGTGAGATATCAGCGACAGCAACCCCATTTGTCATGTTGAGCAAAGCGAAGCACCTCGCTCGCACCGCTAGGGTACTTGCCCAACGAAACGAGCAAGATGCTTCGCTTTGCTCAGCATGACAAACGGGGTTTCTATGATTAAATACGACCTCAATAAAAAGCCCTTGCTACACGTGTAGCAAGGGCTTTTTATTTACAAGAAACTGAATACTACACTGGTCCTGCCGCGCACTACCTTTGCCGCACTCGCGCTGGGGTAGGTCCCCCAGCCCTAAGCTCTTTTGTAAAAAAGAGAAAGCCGACCGTTGACGCGGCCGGCTTTCGAGAAGTGGGGGTTTTAGTGCAACCCTTTCTTCCGTACAAATGAAAAAGGACAGCGCGAATAAACTACTTAAAGTCTGGATAAAGCCAGTCTTTCTGGAGGTTTTGAAGGGATTAGCTAAGGGCCTCGGCCTTTACCTAATCGCTCATTACCTGCGGTAGTTGGGAAGGGTGTCGGCCGGTAGGTCGGCACCCTTTTTCGCTACGACAAATATAACGACAAAAGCCAGCCGCCGGTTGCGAAGCCGCCGGCTGACCCTGGCGGGCTAGTGCACCAGCACCAGCTTGGCGTGGGTGGTGTGGCCGGCGGTGGTGAGGCGCACGGTGTAGATACCGGCGGCCCAGGTGCTGCCATCGAGGGCGTACTCGGCGGGCACGCCAACGGTGCCGGGGGTGGTGGCTACGTGCTGCACCAGGCGGCCCTGCACGTCGTACACGTCGAGGGCCACGGGGCCGGTTTGGGTGGGCGTCACCACAAAACTTACCCGGCCGGTGCTGGGGCTGGGGTACACAAGCAGTGTCGCGGTAGCGGCCGAGGCCGAGGTGGCAGCGAGCGCTTTTAGCGGCGTGCCGGTGGCGGCCTGGGGCATCAGGTCGAGGCGCCAGCGCTGGGCGTCGTTGCCGTTGTCGGTGAACTGGTGCACGCCCTGGCCGGGGTTCGAGAGATTGTTATCAACGTCGAGGCAGAGCGTGGCGCCTTTGTGAATGAGCTTGGCGTAGCCGTCACCGGTTGACACGATTTGCCAACGCTGGGCGTCGTTGCCGTTGTCGGTGTATTGCTGCACGGTGGCGCCGGGGGCGGTGCTGTTGCTGGCTACCTCCAGGCACTGGTTGGTATTGCGGTGCGTGAGCTTGTAGTAGCCATCGGGCATGAGCGTGATAACCCAGCGCTGGGCATCGCTGCTATTGTCGGTGTACTGCTGCACGGCGGTGCCGGGGTTAGCCGAGTTGCCGGGCACTTCCAGGCACTGCGTGGTCCCCTTGTGGGTGATTTTATACACCCCACCCGACACGATAGGCAGGTCGGTGAGGGTGAACGCCCAGCGCTGGGCGTCGTTGCCGTTGTCGGTGTACTGGTGAATTTTGGTGCCGGGGTCGGCCGAATTGTTGTCCACATCCACGCACATGGGCGTGCCCTTGTGGGTGAGCTTGTAGTAGCCCTGGGTCATGTTTTCGAGGCGCCAGCGCTGGGCGTCGTTGCCGTTGTCGGTGTACTGCTGCACCACGGCGCCGGCGGCGGCGCTGTTGCCGGCCACCTCCATCGCCTGGTTAGTACCCTTGTGCAGGGCTTTATAGTAGCCATCGGCTTGCAGGCTGATGGTCCAGCGCTGGGCGTCGTTGCCGTTGTCGGTGTACTGTTGCAGGGCCACGCCGGGGCTAGCCGAGTTGCTGGGCACCTCCAGCGCCTGGTTGGTGCCCTTGTGCAGGAGCTTGTAGGTTGCGCCCGAGGCAAAAGTGGGGCTCACCGGACAGGGCCCGCTAGCGGTGCGCGGGGCCACGCCGTAGTTGGTCATGTTGACCTTCTGAATGGTACCGTCGTAGTTAAACGTCAGGTGGTCAACGGCTACCTGCCGGGTAGTGTAGCTGCGGTTGGGGTAGCGGTGATACACAATGTAGTAATCGTCGCAGCCCGGAATCTGGGTGATGGAGTGGTGGCCGGGGCCGAAGTTTTGGGCGTCGCTGCTCAGCAGCGAGCCACGGTAGGTCCAGGGCCCGGTGGGCGACATGCTGGTGGCGTACTGCACGTTGTAGCTGTCGTTGGTATACGAGCCGTTCGAGTAGCTCAGGTAGTAGAGGCCGTTGCGCTTCACCAGGTAGGGTGCCTCGGTGTAGTTGGCGGGCGTAATGTCGCGGGTGGTGCCGGCCACCACGCTCACCATGTCGGCATTGAGCTTGCTCACCGCCAGCCGCGAGCCGTTCGAGCCGCCGTAGTAGATATATGCCTGCCCGTCATCATCTACAAACACCATAGGGTCAATTACATCCTGCGTAATGTTGCCGGTGTTGGCGGGCGTCAGCAGCGGCTGTCCCTTGTCGGTAAACGGCCCGGTGGGGCTGTTGCCCACCGCCACGCCGATAGAGGGCGTATTGGCGGCATTATTGCGGGCCGTGTAGTAGAAGTAGTACTTGCCGTTGCGGGCCACCACCGAGGGTGCCCAGCCATTGTAGGTGGCCCAGGTGGTTTGCTGGCCCAGGTTGAACACCGTGCCCAGGTCAGTCCAGTTGGTGAGGTCGGTCGAGGAAAAAGCGTGGAACTGCCCCCCGCTCGAATTGGCGTCGGTGGTGGGGTAGATGTAGTACTTCCCGTTGAGGTAGCTCATCTCGGGGTCAGCCGGGTAGCCGGGCAAAATGGGGTTGCCGCTGGTTTGGGCCGCGGCCCGCAGGCTCAGCAGCAGTAGGGCCAGCAGCACGGCCCAGGGCCGGCGCACGCCGGGGGCAGTCGGTAAAGCTATTGACATAGGTTTTGGGTGGGGAAAAGGGAGAAAAAGCCCTACCCGGCGCGCAAGCCGGGCGGGCAGCAGAAGCAAGAATGGGCCCCGCAGCGGGGCGGCTAGCCCGGCGCAGCCAGCGCAACGCGGGCGGGAGCCCAAGGTAAGAAATTGATGGTCATTTGTGCAAACGTTTGCACAAACAATATTTCTCCCCGTTTCAGCTCAGGCACCCCAACTTTGTGCAACCTTTGCATAATCCGTTGCACAAGTTATTGCGGCATACTGTCGCGCTTCCTCGCGTTGCGGGCTTCATTCCCTCTCCTCTTTTCGTGGCCAAAAAACGCGCTTCCATTACGGACCTGGCTCGGCAGCTCAATATTTCCGCCTCTACCGTTTCGCGGGCTCTCAACGGGCACAGCGCCATCAGCGAGGCCACTGTCAGGCGCGTGGCGGCCCTGGCCAAGGAGCTCGGCTACCAGCCCAACAGCCTGGCCTCGGGCCTGCGCAAGGGCCGCAGCAACATGCTGGGCGTGGTGGTGCCGCACATCGACGGCAACTTCTTTTCGCAGGTAGTCAAGGGCATTGAGGCCGCTGCCAGCCAGGCCGGCTACCACGTGCTCATCTGCCAGTCGAACGAGGACATGGCCCACGAGCGCGCCAACCTGGAGACGCTGATGAACGCCCAGGTCGAGGGCATTCTGGTATCACTCTCGCGCAACACCCGTGAGTTCAAGCACTTCGAGAAAGTGCGCAAGCGCGATATTCCGCTGGTATTCTTCGACCGCATCCTGGAAGGTTACGACGTAAACGCGGTGGTGCTCGACGACCGCGCCGGCGGCTACCGCGCCACCCGGCATTTGCTGGAACAAGGCTACCGGCGCATTGCCCACTTCACGGGGCCGCAGCAGCTCAATATCTACAAGCACCGCCGCCAGGGCTACGAAGATGCCCTGCGCGAATACCAATTGCCAGTGCGCGAAGAGTTTATCATCGTGGGTGAGATGACGATGGCGGCCGGCAACGCCGGCATGGAGCAGCTGCTGGCCCTACCCGAGCCACCCGACGCCGTGTTTTCGGGCAGCGACTTTTCGGCGGCCGGCGCGCTCGAAGTACTCAGCGCGCGCGGCCTGCGCGTGCCCCACGACGTGGGCTTGGTGGGCTTCAGCAACGAACTGTTTGCCCGCCTCACCGTGCCCCAGATTACGTCCATCGACCAGCATTGCGAGCTGATGGGCCGCACCGCCACCAGCCTGCTGCTGCAAGTGATGGAGGAGCGCGAGCCGCATTTTGCCCCCCGCCACGTGGTGCTGCAACCCGATTTATTCGTGCGCGCTTCGTCGCTCCGCACCGGCCCGCCCACCGAGCGCGGCTAGGGTGGCTACTCAGGCAAAGGCGAAAAAAGGGCAATAAAAGTGCAAACGTTTGCATGCTCCTCCCCTACCTTCGCTTAGCCGTTTTCTACGTTGGTTCCTGCTTCACTCGTGCCCCCGTTGCCCAGGCGGCTAGTCAGTGGCGCCCCTAGCCTAGTTATGGCGACATGACGACCCCCGGGTACCTGGCTGACAAGGCTGCGGCGTTGCGGGCAGGTACCCCGGGGCCGGTAGGCCGGTAAGTCAGCTGCTTGTTACTGAGCAGCTAATCAGAAATACGCGACTACCAGTGCCTTGCTGACAATCGGAAACCAAACTATTCCCACCCTTCCACATGAAAAAATCCTCGCTGCTTTTGCTGGGTTTGGCGCTGCTCGGCGCCCCGCTGGCCCAGGCCCAGAAAGTCAAGACCAAAGTAAAGGGCACCGCTAGCCTGCCCGCCGGCCAAAGCCGCCGCTGGAGCGCCGACCAGGCCAACGCCTGGTATAAAAGCCGGCCCTGGATGACGGGCGCCAACTTCATTCCCAGCACGGCCATCAACCAGCTGGAAATGTGGCAGGCCAGCACCTTCGACCCGCAAACCATTGACCGCGAGCTGGGTTGGGCCGAGGGCATTGGCTTCAATACCATGCGCGTGTTTTTACACAGCCTGGCCTGGAAGGAAGACCCGGCCGGCTTTAAGAAGCGCGTGGGCGACTACCTGGCCCTGGCCGACAAGCACCACATCGGCACCATCTTCGTGTTCTTCGACGACTGCTGGAACAAGGACCCCAAGGTAGGTACCCAGCCGGCGCCCAAGCCCGGCATCCACAACTCGGGCTGGGCCCAAGACCCCGGCCTGCCCGCCTCGGGCGACTCGGCCACCTTTGTGCAGCTGCGGCCCTACGTGACGGACGTGCTCACGAGCTTTGCCCACGATAAGCGCATCGTGCTCTGGGACTTGTATAACGAGCCGGGCAACAACAACAAGGGTGTGGCCTCGCTGCCGCTGCTGCGCAACACCTTTGCCTGGGCCGAGGCCGTGCGCCCCGACCAGCCCCTGAGCGCGGGCCTCTGGAACTGGGACTACACGGCCCTGAACACGTTTCAGGCCCTGCACTCCGACGTGATTACCTACCACAACTACGACGAGGTGGCCGCCCACCAGCGCGTCATTGAGCTGCTCAAAACCCACGGCCGGCCGGTACTCTGCACCGAGTACATGGCGAGGCCCCGCAACTCGCGCTTCGTCAACATCCTGCCCCTGCTGAAGAAGTACAACGTGGCGGCCATCAACTGGGGCCTGGTGGCTGGCAAAACCAACACCAAGTACGCCTGGGACACGCCCCTGGCCGACGGCTCGGAGCCCAGCGAGTGGTTCCACGAGGTATTCCGCCCCGACGGCACGCCCTACCGCCAGGACGAAACGGATTTTATCAAGAAGACAAACGCCCGCTAGGGTCTGTTTCATCAAAAAGCCCGCCCCAGCAATGCTAGGGCGGGCTTTTTGGTGGAAGGAGCGGTAAGCTTAATACAGAATATCATTAACCGGCTGCATGGGTTTGGGCAGTTCGGTTTCGGCTAGCATCTGGCGCAAGTCGATTTCGATGCTGCGGCAGATGGACGACATCGACACGTCGTTTTCGGAGTTTTCGAAGGGGTTTTCGCTGTTGTGGCCCACCTTTTCAATGGTGTGGAAAACCCAGCTCACTAGCGTGGCGAAAGGCACCATCAGCCACACGTGGTAGGGGCCCAGCGCCACGCGGTGGTCGAACTCCTCAACCAGGCCCAGCGGCAGCAACATGGCAAACACCATGACGAAGACGTAGCTGAAAAACGCGTACTGGCGCGGAAACGGCGTGTTTTTGATGCGCTCGCAGGCGCCCTGGTGGTTGTTGAGCTCGCGCAGGGTTTCGGCCATCGACACCTCCCGAAATTCGGTCAGCATGCCGTCGAAGCTGAGCTGGCGCAGGTCGTGGCCCTGGCGGATAACTAGTTGGGCCGGCGGGTTATTGGCCTTGCCCAAGGCGTGGTCGGCGGGGTCGAGCAGAAAGGGCACTACCTCGGCTTGCCAGAGCTCGGCGGTTTGGCGGCGCAGGTGCAGGCGCAGGGCGTTGGCCCAGGCAATGTGGCGGTACACGAGGCGACGGTGGGCAGCCAGCTCGGCGCTGTCGTAGTGATAGTTATCGTCGGGGGTACGCACAAAATCGAGGGTGCGCCCCGCCCAGGTGCGCGACGAGTTTACCACGGCTCCCCACAGCTGGCGCGCCTCCCAAAAGCGCGAGTACGAGGCGTTGCTTTTAAAACCAATGTAAAAGGCCACCGCCGTACCCAGCATGGCCACCGGCTGCCACGGAATGTCGAGCCAGTGAATATCGAGCGGCCCGTAGAGCAGCCCGACAAACGCGTCGTAGGACGCGAAAAGCAGCAGCGGGCGCCACCCGTATTTCTGCCAGATAAACGACAGCTTTAAATTACGTTCGATGTGCATAGGATGAATTTTAGCGCAAATATCCCGCCGGCTAGGGTAATAAATGCCGGGCGGATTCTTGTGTACGGCAAAAGTACCCGCGCTGCTACCCCGGCACGGTTGTAGCTTCGCGCCTAGCTTCCGTTATTGATTATTCCTATGAAATCACCCGTGCTCGCCCTGCTGCTGCTCGCCACCGCGCCTGCCCTGGCCCAGAAGCCCGTCAAGCTCAAGTACAAGGCCGACGACCCCAAAACGGTGTACGACGCCGTGGAGCAGCCCGCCGTGCCCAAGGGCGGCCCGCAGGCCTACGCCGAGTACCTGGCCAGCCACCAGAAATACCCCACCGCCGCCATGCAGGCCAAGCAGGAAGGCACCGTGATGGTCACCTTCGTGGTGGAGCGCAGCGGCAGCGTGGGCGAGGTCGAGGTGAAGCAGCCGGTGGCCCCGCTGCTCGACGCCGAGGCCATGCGCGTGGTGAAAGCCGGCCCCAAGTGGACGCCCGCCCGCAACCGCGGCCAGCTGGTGCGCCAGCGCGTAACGTTGCCCGTGAGCTTCGTGCTAGCCGAGGGCTCGGGCGAAACCGTGGAGGTGCCCGCCGCCGGCAGCACCAAGCCCGACCGGCCGCTGCCCCCCGGCGCGGTGGCCGCCGCGCCCGGCACCACCTCGGTGGTGGGCACCACGGCCAGCGGCACCAACATTATCCGGCCCGAGAAATCGGCCCAGCCAGTGGGTGGCAATGCAGCCTTCTTTACCTGGATAGCCGAGCACCAGCAGTACCCGGCGCTGGCCCGCAAGCGCAAGATTCAGGCGAAGGTGCCGGTTGAGTTTGTGGTGCAGCCCGATGGCTCGCTCACCGATGTGCGCGTGGTGCAGAAGCACGGCTCGGGCCTCGACGAGGAGGCCGTGCGCCTCATCAAGGCGGCGCCCAAGTGGGAGCCGGCCCTGTACCAGGGCAAGCCAATAAAGCAAAAGATGGCGTTGCCGGTTATATTTCAGCTGTAGAGCCGCGCGCAAGGAAAAGCGCGGCCCGGCCGGCGCGCTTTTCCTCCTCTGCTATGCTGCTCACGCTTTCCACTACTCCCGAACCCACCCTGGCCACGGCCGACGCGCCCAATTACATCTGGCTGCACCAGCGCCGCTACCTCGAAGGCGCCCAAAGCATTGCGCAGGCGCTGTTCGATGCGCTGGATGATGACCTCAAGCCCTACGTGCAGCTGCTGGGCCTACCCCTCGACTCCGAGGCCGGCCAGCCCGTGTGCCAGGAGCCCGCCGAAAGCAGCCTGCCCGCCGAGGCCTTTGCCGGCCTCGTGGCCGAGGGCCTGACCTGCCCGGCGATGGGCGTGGTGCCCGCCGCCCTGCTGCCCGCCCTGGCCGACATGAGCCCCGCCTTTTTGCGGCAGCGCTACGAAAACCGCAGCATCCGGGCGCTGGTGCAGCGCACCCTAGATGAGCTGGATGCCGATGAGCCCACCCAGCACTTTGCCGGCTGGCCGGCGCGCATCAACGGCTACCTGGTGTTTACGCTACTGCGGGTGCAGCGCAAGGCCCTGCGCTCCTACCCCACCTTGCAGCCCAACCGCTTTTACACCGATGGCAAGCCGCTGGCTACCTCGCTGGTGGTGGGCGCCATGTACCGCTTCAACGAGGAGTGCTCGAAGTCACTGAACGAGCCCGAGCCCGGCGCGGGCTTCCTCTTCCGCCCCCGCGAAACGGAGGAGCTATTGCGCGCCGCCGGCAAAAGCCTGCTCGACACGCCCGCCCACGCCCTGGGCGCCGACCCTGGCACGGCCCAGCTCTTTACCACGCTCAATACCATTTCGAGCCTACGCTACGAGGGCGCCGAAGGCATTGGGCGGCTGCTGCTGGCCCAGCGCGGCCACCCCAATGTGGAGGAGGTGTTTGCCCTCACCTGCCCCACCGAGCTCAGCGACTACCGCGCCGTGCGCAAGCTGCTCGAAATGACCAGCCACGACGTGCACCTGCTCGCCGACGGCGAAAAAGTGTACGCCCTGGGCCGCCAGGTGGGCCACTACGACGCCACCCGCGAGGACTTGTTCGACATTCACTTCGTGACGCACTACGCCTGGGAGTTCTCGCACGCCGGGCACTTGCTGCTGCGCTCGCGCTACGGCCTGCCCGCGCTGCCCCGCCCGCGCCTCAACAAGCTGCGCTTCAAACGTGACCTCAAGCGCACCTTCGACTTGCACCGGGCCGATAAAATCTCCCACCTCTGGGACGTGGTGCTGGAGGCTAGCAAGCAGCCCAAGGGCACGCTGCTCGTCATCACCACCGAGGCCCTGGCCGAGGCCGACCGCCTCAAGCTGCAATGCACGCTTATCGAGCCGGTGCCGCTCACGCCGCTCATCACCCAGCTCATCACCAGCATCGATGGTGCCGTGCTACTCGACCCCGAGGGCTACTGCTACTCCATCGGCGTCATCCTCGACGGCAAGGCCAGCGGCCACGGCAACGGCACCCGCGGCGCCCGCTACAACTCGGCCGTGCGCTACGTCGAAAGCTCGCCCTATCCCTGCCTGGTGGTAGTAGTGAGCGAAGACGGCATGGTGGACGTGCTGACGAAGGAGAACCTGGCTGAAAGCCGCCAGTAGCAGGAACTGCACAATAGCTAATTATAAAAGAACGTCATGCTGAGCTTGTCGAAGCATCTCCACCGAACGATGCCCTAACGGCGCGGTAGAGATGCTTCGACAAGCTCAGCATGACGTTCCTTTTTCACACGTTATTTCGTCTGCTTCGCCCGAAACGACCACGTTATCTTGAATACCGCCACCACGTCGCCAGCCTCGTCGAGGCCGGTGCTGGTACACACCACCGTGCGGCCCGCGCCGGTGGCGCGGCTCTCGGCCACGGCCTGCGCAATGGCTAGCCCATCGGGGCAGGTGAAGGCAATAGTGCCCACGGCTTTCTTGCTGAACTCGGCCGTGAGGCCCACCACCAGCATCGACACCGGGCCACCGCTCTGCACGTGCATCATGGCCTGAATGCCGCTGGCCAGCTCGGCCGCCATGCTCAGGCAGGCGAAGTAGATGCTGCGAAACGGGTTCTGGGTAAGGTATTTATACCTGATGGTAACCGTGGCCGCCGCCGGCGTGAGCGCCACCAAGCGCAGGCCAGCCAGCCAGGCCATCGGCAGCTTGCGCAGCATAAAGAGCCGCAGCTTGGCCGGGCTCAGCACCTGGCGGCGAAAGGCGGCCGCGGCCGGCGAGTCGGCGGCGAGGGAGGCGGGGCTAGGGGTCATTTCTTTTCCAGCACGAGGACGACTTTATTGAAATTGGCCGCCGCATTCACTACCGCGCGGAAGGCTTCGAAATCCTGCTTAGGCCAGTACACCTGCTCGTAGCCCTCCTTGATGGTGACGAGGAGCTGCTGGCCTTTCTGCTCGTAGCTCGACTTGAAGTAGTAAGCCGGCGCCGCGGCGCTGGGACCAGTTTTCACGTCCTGGTTCAGGTCGGTCAGGTTACGGGCCGAGTAGCCGGCGGGCAGCTCGATGGCCAGCCGGCGCACGTACTGGCGGTTGAAGCCGTTCTCTACGTCGTACTGCCGGGCCTCCTGCTGGTACAGCTCGGTCTGGGGCCCGATGAGCGTGCCCACCTTGAACAGGTAGCGCGGGCCGGCCTTGTCGAGCAGGCTGGTGCTTTCGAGGGTGCTCTCCACGGTGAAGGGCTGGGTGAGGGCGTTAGCCCCGCGCTCGCCGTTGCGCACGTCGTTCTTGACAAACACGGCGTCGGGCACCACGCCCTTCTGAATCTCGCGCACGATTTCGGGCTGCTTATCCACCGGCACGCGGGCGTACACGGCCTGGATGGTCTGGCCCTGGTAGCCGCCAAACACCTGCTTGAGCTGCACGGTGGCCTTGTCAAAGTCGGGGGCAAATTTCACCTGCACGTCCATATCGTGCGAGCTAGCGCTGGCCGGCATGGCCGGCACTTCACGCACGGCCCCCACCGCCGATTCGGTAGTGCCCAGCTTCACGGTTTTCACCAGCAGGGCAGGGTTGGCCGTCCACTCGGCGGGCAGCAGGCCGAGGCGGCTGTCGGGCCGGGCCGGGGCCAGGTACTGCTTGGTGCTGGGGAAGTAAAAGGCAAAATTGTCGAGGTAGCCCCAGGTATCGAAGCTGCCGTCGAAGGGCAGCTCGGTGCGGTCGGTGGTCACGGCCAGCTCAAAGTCGAGGCCCAGGGCCTGGTACATGCCCGCCATCAGGCGCACAAATCCCAGGTCGGGCGCGTTGCGGGTGGCTACCATCTGGGCCAGGTTGGGCGAGGCGGCCGGGTCGAGGTTAAAGTTGAGCTTCACGTACTGCTCCACGGCCGCGATGCGCTCGGCGGGGGTGCCGGCGGCGGGCACCTTGGCCGCCTTCAGCACCGTGGCAATGACCTTGGCCTCGTCCTTGTCAGCCTTGTACACCATCTTGTAGAGAAACTGGCTGGCATCGGCCCAGGTAAACTGGCGCGCCTCGCCCTTGTTGGCCAGGTACGCCAGCTTGTATTCGATGCGCCCGCGGTGGGCCGCCACCTCGGTAAATTCCTCTTTGCGCAGCGCCGGCACATCGGCCAGCTGGAGGCGCAAAATACGCTTGCCGGCCACCGTGGTATCCTTCTGCACCTTAGCGCCGGGCAGGTTATACACCTTGGTATCGAAGGTGAGGCCCTCGGGCGAAATCAGCTCGAACGTCTCGTTGTGAATGGCCGCGCCGCTTTGCAGCACCTCGCGCCCAAAGTGGTTGCCCGAGCGCTGCCGGGTGTAGTAGTACTCGACCTCGCTGCCCACCTCTACCCCATCGAGGGCAAAAATGCGGTAGCCGGCGTTGTCCTCGTTTTTCAGCTCCTTCATATTTTCGGGCTGCACCTCCACCACCTCGCCGCGCGGGCTAATGGTGCGGGCCCGCACCGCCACCGGCGTGCCGCTGGCCGACAGCGGAATCGAGAGCTTGTTGTACTGCTCAATGCCATCGGTGTTGTTTACCCGCACAATGCGGTGCTCGGTGGCGTAGAGAAACAGGTCTTTGCGCACCGGGTCGAAGTAGTATTCCAGGGCCGTGAAGTCCTTGAGCACCACGGCCGAAAGCGCCTCCTCGTCCTTGGCCAGGGGCAGGCGCTGGCGGCGCTTTTCGTCCCAGTGGTAGTCGGCGTGCACCAGCTGCGTCGGAATGGTGGGCGCGGCGCCGCGCTTCTGGGCGAGCGCGTGGTAGGCGGGCAGGCCCAGGGCCAGCAGCAACAGCCCCTGGCGGAGCGGGGTAGAAAAAGACACGGGCAGAAATAGGTGGGGATGTTAGTAAATCGAACCAGTAAAAACAACGTCATGCTGAGCTTGCCGAAGCATCTCGCTCACGCCATTAGGTAGCGAGCCCAACGACTCCGGCAAGATGCTTCGCTTTGCTCAGCATGACGTTCTTTTAGATTTTCAGGCTAGTCGGCTAGGTCTTTTTCTTCTTCAGAATAACGACTTCGCGGTAGGCGGCACCGAGCTTATCGACCACGCCGTTCCACTGGCCAAACTGGCCGGGGGGCAGCAGCAGGTAGTTCACCGTCAGCTCGCGGCTCTGGATGATGCGGTCGCCCTGGCGCTCGTAGCTGATGCTAAAATTGAGCGGGCCGCTGGCCTCGCCGGCGTGGGCGGCGGGCGGCAGGTAGCTCACCTCATAGCCGGCGGGCACCACCAGCTCGGTGCGGGTGTGGTCGGTGTGGGCAAATTCGCTGGTGCGCGGCAGGTGGCGCACCAAGGAGTCGAGGCGGTCGTGGGCGAGCGGGCGCTCCAGGCTCAGGTTCACGTAGAGCTCGTCGTCGAGCTTCTGCACGTAGTCCTGCACGCGGTAGTCGTAGGTGAGGCGCAGAGGCTGGTCGCGGGCGGCGAGGTTTTGCACGGCGTACTTATCCACGAAAAACTTGTTGTTGCCGCGCTCCAGCAGCGCCTTCACGTACTTGGGCTCCTGCACCTTGTCGAGGCCGTCGAGGGCGTAGCTCTGGTCTACCTTGGCGTAGCCGCTCATCTCTACCTGGCCGGTGCCGCGCAGGCCGGTGCCGTCGAGCGTGAGCACCGAGCGGTCGTCGGTGCCGTTGCGGGCCGGGGCCACGGTCGGAATGGGCACCACCTTGCTCTGGCTGGCATCGAGGGCCAGCAGCCCCTCTTTGCCCTGAATAAAAGCCGAGGGCATGCCAAACGGCGTGTGGCGGCTGGTGGCGTCCAGGAACGTGTACTGGCCGGGCGTCAGCTCGCAGGTGGCAATCATGTGGTTATCCACGCCGGGCGTGGCTAGCTCGGCGTACTTGTAGGGCAGGTCGCGGGTGCCCACCCAGGTCAGGTAGGCCGGCAGGCCGGCTAGCCGCAGCATCTCGGTGGTGAGATTGGCCATGTCCTTGCAGTCGCCGTAGCGGCGCTCATACACGAGGCCGGCGGCGTGGGGCACAAAGCCACGCAGGCCCTGCTCGAAGGCGATGTAGCGCACGTTATCCTGCACCCAGTAGTACACGCGGCGGGCCTTTTCCTCGGGCGTTTTGGCATCGGCCACCAGCGCCGCCACCTGCTGCTTGAGGGCCGGCGAGTCGTGGGGCTGAATGCGCCGCACAAAATCCGAATACAGCGTATAGAGCTGCGGCACGCCGCCCAGTAGCTGCTGCTGCTTGCCCGCGATGGTGGCCTGCTCAACGTAGTACACCAGATGCGGCAAATAGTACGAGCCCTTGGGCGCGTCGGCGTCGCGGGTGGCGGCGGGCAGGTTGTCGGCCGTCCACCGGTACACCACGCTGCTGCCCTGCTCCTGCTTGCTGAACTTGATGGGCAGCTTGCCCGCGTTGAACAGCTTATAATTGATAACCACGCTCTTGGGCGCCGTAATAGTCAGCTCCGAGTGCCGCACCGGCACGTAGGAGCCGAAGTAGAAGGGCAGCAAAAACCGCGCATCGGGGTGCAAAACGGAGTAGTCCGTAATGGTGCGCGCTCCCGGCGCAATAGCCGGAAAGCTGAACGACGTAGTGCGCGTATCGTCGAAGAAAACGCCGTCCTGCACGTCAGCCTTGTTCTTGAAAGCCGTCACCTTCAAGGCCTTGTACTTGTCGGTGGTGCCGGGCACGAGGCTCATGGTACGAGCCTCCACTTTTTGCAGGCGGCTGAAGTGCGAGCTGAACACCTGGTCGTAGGCGTAGCCGGCCGACTCGTCGCCGAGGTGCAGCATGTCGTGGTGGTGGCGGGCCAGCACCTGCACCGAGTCGTGGCGGATTTCCACCGTCAGGTCGGTGCGCAGGTCGAGGTAGGTGGCCTGCTGGCCGGGGTACTCCTTTTGCAGGCTGACCAGCGCGGGCACGGCCTGCCCATGGGCCTGCCAGCCCAGCGCCAACAGTGGCAATAGCAGGATGCGTAGATTAAAAATAACTTTCATAATCAGCTCGTTAATAAGCCTGAAAATATACAGCTCCGCCTTCGGAATCAGTAGCAAAGCGGGGTAATTATTCGCTGAAGGTATTTGCGGGTTGGCGCGAACGGGGCGCCTCACGGGACCCCTTTGGGGCCGGCTCCCTCTCCGAAAAGGAGAGGGGGAGCCGACCAGATGCAGATGTAAATGGTCGTTAGGTAGTCGTTAGGCTCCCCCCTCTCCTTTTCGGAGAGGGAGCCGGCCCCAAAGGGGTCCCGTGAGGCGCCCCGTTCGCGCCATATGCATTAATAGTAGCTTAAGGGCTAGCCACTCGCCTACTTGGCGGTATAAAACGAGTTGTTCCAGTAGGCTTCGGTGCGCTGGGGCTTGCCCTGGGCATCGTAGTGGGTGGTGGGGCCGCGGCGCTCGCCGGCAAAGTAGGTTTCTTCGCGCTCCAGGGTACCGTCGGGGCGGTAGTAGCGGCAGCGGCCGTGCAGTTCGCCGTGCTGGTAGTTTTCCTCTTCCATGGGCTTGCCGCTGGGCCAGTAGCTCACCAAAGCGCCGCTACGCAGACCCTTGAGGTAGTTGACGCGCCGAAACACCTGCCCCGTGCTGTAGTAGTATACCGAGGGCGCAGCCGGGTAGCCGTGCTGGTAGGTTTCGGAGGCAGCGGGCTTGCCGTTGGCGAAGGCCACCTGCACCGGGCCGCCCGCCGCGGGCATGGCTAGCGGGGTAGCGCCAGCCGCCGCGCCGGGGGCCAGCGAGCTAGCCAGGGTGCCGCCTTCGTAGTGCTGGGTCAGCAACAGCTCGCCGGCGGGGTTATAGTAGCGGCTGGGGCCTTGCAGTTCGCCTTCGTCGTTGTAGGTCAGCACTTTTTCCGGCTTGCCGTTGGCGAAGTTGTGCGTCCATTCGCCCACGCGCTCGCCGGCCAGGTAGCGGCCCCGGCTAGCCAGCGTGCCATCGGCGTAGTAGCTGCTGAAGACGCCGTAGCGCTCGCCGTTCAGGTACGGGCCTTCGAGACTGGTTTGGCCATTGGGGTACTGGGTGCGGTAGGCGCCGTAGCGCTTGCCACCGTGCATGCCCATCGTCACCTCGGGCTGGCCGCCGGGGTAAAGCCAGGTTTGGGGGCCTTCGTAGTCACCGTCGGCTAGCCCGGCGCGGTTGAGCAAGGCCGGCTGCATGGCGCTGCCCGGGAAGTGGCGCAGCAGCAGTGGCGCGGTGGCGGCCAGCTCCTGGCGCTCGGCCACGCGGCCGGTCGAATCGTAGCTAACGACGTGGCGCAGCTTGCCGTAGACATACAGCCACTCGCCGGTGGGCTGGCCACTGGTTTCATAGGTGAGCATGGGGCCGTTGAGCACGCCCGCGTTGTACTCGCGCTGCTGGCTGAGGCGGCCGTTGGCGCTGTACGATTTCCACACGCCCTGGGGCTCGCCCTGGTGGTAGAAGCCGGTTTGTTGCAGCTGCCCATCGGGGTAAAACTGCTCGAAGTAGCCCTCGCGGCTGCCATCGGGCGCGTAGCTGCTGCGCTGGCGCAGCTGCCCGTTGGTGTAGTACAGCTCGCCGCTGCCCACCTGTGTGCCGGTGGCCGCGTCGTGGCGCGACACCTCACGCAGGGTACCGTCGGTGAAGAAGCGCCGCCACTCACCCACCAAGCGGCCGTTTTCCACGCCGCCGGTGCCGCTCACCCGGCCCTGCACGTCGTAGGCCTTCACTTCCTGCCGACCTTTTTTGAAGGTTACGTCAGAAGTCGTTTTGCCCGCCGCGTCGAAGTGCAGCAGCCGCACCATGCGGCCGTGGTCGTAGTGCGTATCCGAGAAATTGTGGCCCTGCGCATCGTAGTCGTGGTACACGCCGTGCTCCAGCCCGGCCGCATCGTAGGTTTTCTCCACGCTCGGCTTGCCACTGGCGTAGTACTCGTGCCAGAGGCCGGTGCGCTGGCCCTTAGTGAAATTACCGCTTTCGCGGGGCTGGCCGTTGGGGTAGTTCAGCTGGTACGGGCCTTCGAGCTCGCCCTTTTCGTAGGTGCCCTTCTTCTCAACTACTTTATCGGGGAAAAATATTTCGAAAGGCCCCTGGAGCTGGCCAGCAGCGTAGGCGTAGCGCATTTCGAGCACGCCATCGGGGTAGTAGCGCAGCAGGGGGCCGTCCTTTTTGTCGGCGTGCATCTGGGCGCGGTAGCTCGGCGTGCCGTCGGGGTACAGGCTGAGCATCTCGCCCTCGTAGTCGTTGTTGGCAAATTGGCGGGTCTCGCTCACCTTGCCCGTGGCGGCGTAGGTTTTGCCCGGCCCCTCCAGCTTGCCCGCCCGGTAGGTAGCCTCGCTTTGCACTTGGCCACTGGGGTAAAATGAGCGCATCGGCCCATCGAGCTCGCCCATGTTGGGGCCGGTGCTGGCGTAAGTTTGCTCGATTTCCACGCTGCCATCGGGGCGCAGAGTTTGCCAGAGGCCGCCGCGCTTGGCAGGCCCCGCAAAGCTGCCGCGCTCCCGGATGTTGCCATCATCGCCGGTAAACAGCCAGGGGCCGGCCGTGGGCGTGATGTGGCCGGTAGCATCGCGGGTGCCCGGCCCCAGGCCCTCCATGTGGTTATCGCGGCCGTACCAGGCGTCGGCTAGCTCGCCGCTGGGTAGGGGCTGCTGGCGGCGCAGCGCCACCAGTGGGTCGAGGCCGTAGAGCAACTTATCAACGCGGCTTTTATTGCTTTTCACCCACTGCCGGGCCCGGCTGTCGTTGGCCGAGTACAGCACGAGGTAGGTGAAGGTAGTCAGGTTGTCATCCTGGCGCAGCGCCCGCACCAGCGGCGCGTAGGCCCGTACCCAGAAGTCGCTGGCCGGGTCGGCATCCACCGGAAATTTCTCCACCAGCAGCTGGGTCTGCTTCACCAGCGCGGCGTCAAACTTGACCTTCGACACGTAGTCCTTGTTGAGCGCCACCTTGCTCGTAATCAGCTGGTCCAGCTCCTCAAAAGCCGCGTTGGGCGCCACGGCGGCTACCTTCTCACTTTCGTCCACTATCGGCTGGCCGGTGGCCAGCTTCTCCACCAGCACCAGCACGGGCTGGCTGCGTGGGCCGTCGGGCTCAATGGCGAGGTAAGTGAGCAGGCTGATGAGCGCGTGGGCCGGTTGGCCCTGGCGCGCTGCCAGCAAACCCAGCACTCGGTGCGGGGTGCCGTGGCCGGGCCGCAGCGAGATAGCTCGCTGCAAATACGTGAGGGCCGGGCCCACCTGCCCCTGGTTGTACTCGCCAATGGCCCGGTCGAGCCACAGGGTTTCGTTATACGGGTACAGCTTGAGGGCCTTGGCGTAGGTCTGGCGGGCGTCGCCCAGCTGCTTGGCCTCCTCCTGGGCCGAGGCCAGAATACCCAGCGCATTGGCGCTGAACGGCTCGGCCACCAGCGAGCGCTGGGCAGCCGCCACGGCCTCGGGGTATTTTTTGGCGCCCAGCAGGGCTATCGCCAGTTCCGACTGCGCCGCGGCGTAGGCCGAGTCACCGGGCGTGATGAGCTGGTAACGGGCGGCCGCCTCGGCATACTGCTCTTTTTCGCGCAGGGCCGCGCCTTCCTTGAAAATGACCGCCGCATCGGGCCACACGGGGTCGGCGGCGGGCGTGGTGGTTTGGGCCTGGCTCAGGCCGGGCAGCGTCAGCAGGGCCACGGCGGCCCCGTAATAGCGCGAGTGCATAGCAGAAAGAAGGGAGCTTTTCGCCCCGCGACTAGCCGCAGCGCCGATAAGCTCACAAGTATAACTCCGCTCCTCACCAGATTCTCATCCGAAGCCTGAAAATAGGTAAGCCGACTAGTATCGCAGCACTCCGGTGCGGCTACACTCGCGTTCAAGAATTCAAAAACACATCGGGGTATTGCTCCTACCGTGGCTCCAGACTAGCGCCACAGTCGCGCCAGGCTACCTCCACAGCAAATAGGCAATAGCCGTCACTTGCGCTTATCACCCGCGGGCTTAGCAGGCTTCACCACCAATTCTTTATACCCAAACGTGGTATCGGTTTCGCGCACGAATTGCAGCTGCGGCAGGGCGCCCAGCACGATTTCGGCGGTGGTGTAGATGCGGCAGCCATCGAGCAGGTGGCCGCCGATGGTACGGCCCGTGCTGTCGGCTACGGCCAGGTGCAGGTGCCCGCCCCCGGTGGCCGACAGCGTACCCACGAGCGATACTATTTCGAAGTGCCCGCGGTAGTGCGTGGCGTTTTCCTGGTTGGCTAGCCGCAGGCTCACCTCAGTGAGGCTACCTACGCAGGTGAGCACGGCCCCGGCCTCGAGGTGGTGCGCCGCCACAAACGCGTTGAGTTGCTGGCGCAGGTCGTCGCCGGGCTTCAGGCGCAGGGCGTAGGCAGTAAGGGAAGACGAGGAAGCCATAGCAGCCGGAGCCTGGGCCCGGGCGGGGCTAGCCAAAGCCAGCAGCCCGAGCAGCGGTAGTAGCAAGAAGGATTTTATCACAACACGCAAGAACGTCATGCTAAGCTTGTCGAAGCATCTCTACCGCTTCCTTCAACGGTGCGATAGAGATGCTTCGACAAGCGGACGCCAGATGAGCATGACGTTCTTAACGAAGAGTTTTCTACGGCTACTTGCTAAAACGCACCGTGCCGTAGCGCACTTTGATGTTCACGTTGCCGGCGCCGCGGGCGGGCACCCGGCCGCCGTACACGCCCATCACGTCGGCAATGCCATCGGCCGTGCCGCCTTCCGAGAGCACGCGCACCTGCTTTTTATCTACCAGCAGCTGCCCCTGCTCGGTGCTCACGTCGAAACGAAAGCTAGGCGTAGCCTCAGCAAATCCTAGGCGAATGGTGCTGTAGCCGCCATCCAGGGTTATCCGGCGGAAGTTGGCGCCCATGTCGCGCACCTCAAAATCGGGGCAGTAGCGCACGGCCATGTCGAGGCCCTCGCTCAGCTTGCCCACGCTAAAGCGCGAGTAGCCCGACGAGCCGCGCAGCGTACGCACCGCGCCCAGGGCCACGCCGCCGTACTTGCTGTGCACAGTAAGGTCGTGCACGGTACCCATGTCTACCTCCGAGTAGTTGGTGAGCAGCTCTATCTGCTCGCCCGCATCGAGGCGCAGGCGGGCGTAGTCGGCTTGCAGGCTAGCCTGGCGGGCATAGGGCAGCGTGGCATCACCGTTGGCAATGTGCACCACGCTGGGCACGCCGTTGAGGCGGCCGGTACGCAAGGAGCCGTAGTTGACGGTCAGCTGCGCGGGCCCCTGCCAGTCGCCGGCCACCGCCACATCGGCAAAGGCGGCCGTGATGCGCAGCGCCGAGGTACTAGGCAGCCACACGGTGTAGTTTACCTCGTAGCGGCAGCCTGCGCCGCTGCACTTACCCTTCAGAGCGGGGCCAAACTGCGAGCTGACCGATACGCCGCCCGTGCGGGCATCGTAGTCGAGCCATTGCACGCCCAGGCCGTCGAGCAGTTGGGTCGCCCCGTCTGCGGTCTCGGCGCGGGCAATCAACTCGGCCTCTACTTTCATCTCCGGCTTGTCCCAGGTACTCACCCGCACGTGGCCATAGCGGGTATCAAGCGCAAACGCCTGCCCCGCTTTGATTACCCGAAAGGTGCGGGCCAGGCGGCGGCGCTGCTCCACGGGCAGGGTGGCTTCTTGCTGGGTGGCCTGGGGCTGGGCAGCGGGCCCGTCCTGGCCGCAACTAGGCGCGGGCGCTACGTAGTAGCTCACCGGCGCCCGCTCGGGAGCGGTTTGCGCCTGCGCTGCCGTGCCCAGGCTAGCCAGGCCCAGCACGGCAGCCACGCACCGCCACAGGCTAGCGGTCATGGCGGCGCACCAGGTTATCGGCAATTACCCGGCTATCGGCCAGCACGTATTCACCGTTGGCGCTGCCGCTGGCCACGGCCGTTTGGTCGCTGCCATGCAGTTCCAGCTGCCGGTCCAGAATATCGAGGCGAATTTGCAGGTTGCGGTTCATGGCCGTCAGCACCACTTCGGGCTGGGGATGGCGCGGCAGTTCGCGCTTAAGCTGCTGGTAGCTCGAATCAAGCCCCACCAGCTGCATGGCCCATTCGGCCGTGGCCGCGGGGGCCAGCTGGCTCAGCTGCGTTTTGCGGTCATTGAGTTGGGCAACATAATAGCGCTCCATGCCGTGCACGGCCGTATCGAGGCGGGCATCTACGGCGGCCCCATTTTGGCTAGCCACCTGCACCGAATTTTCGCGCCCCAGATACAGCGCGGCGTCATCCGGGCTCGTGGTAGTCGGGGCGGCCGTTTGGGTTGCCAGGGCGGGGCTGTGCTTGGTTTTCCAGGCCTCGCCCATGCCAGCGGCCACCACCAGGGCCAGCAATGCCGCCGCTATGCCGTAGCGCTGCCAGCGCTCGCTCTTTTGCACCCGTAGCGCCGGCTGGGCCAGCGGCAATTCGGCGAGTGCCCGCGGTTCGACGTCAGCTGTTTTAACAATAGTCATCTGCGGAACGTCGGCCGCGGCCGGGCTGTCGCCGTGCAGTTGCTTTTCAAGGGCAGTCCACAGTTCGGGCCGGGGCTCGTGCAGGTCGAAATCGGCCCGGTGCCGCTCCGCATATTCTTCTAGTGAATGACGATTAATAGGTTCCATAATGAATAAGTACCGCGGCAAAGCGGAGTTGGACTATTGCGTGAGGCTAATACGAGTACCCCAGCGCAGCAGCCATTAGCGGAAGTAGAAAAAACGTAACGGTAACAGTAAAAACCACCGGCTAGCTTAGCCCGCGCTCGCGGGCCAGCTCGCGCAGCCGGGTGCGCGCCCGGCTGTATTGCGACTTGGAGGTAGACTCGGTAATGCCCAGAATACCGGCGATTTCGAGGTGGTCGTAGCCTTCCAGCAAGTACAGCGACAGCACCACACGGTAGCCGTCGGGCAGTTCCTGGATGCAGCGGCGCAGCACATCGGCGCGGTACTGCTGCTCCTCAGCATCTTCGGCGGCGTGGGGCGGGCCAGCCTCGGCCGGGGCCGCGTCGTGGTGAAAATCTTCGAGCGGCACCAGCTGTAATCGCCTTTGCCGCAGGCAGTTGATGCTTTTATTGACGACAATGCGCTTGAGCCAGGCCCCGAACGACGAGTCGCCCTTGTACCCGCTCAGCTCCCGAAACGCACTCAGGAAAGACTCCTGCAACACGTCCTCGGCCTCGGCGTGGTCGCCGGTGATGCGCAACGCCGCGTTGAACATGGCCTTGGAATAGCGTCGATACAGCTCGGCCTGCGCCTGCCGGTCGTTTACGCGGCACCGCTCTACCAGCGGGGCATTGATGTCGATATACGCAACGGCTTCCATAGGCAAACGCGGCTGAAGTGAGGCGCTAAGTTCGGGCACGCGCTCACTTATAGCCCACAGACAATGTACCTACCCGCTAGGTTGCACTGCGGCAAGTTAAGCTTCCGATTTACCACGCTGTTGCAGCAGGCGCACCACTAGGCCCGTCCAGCCAGTTTGGTGGCTGGCCCCGAGGCCGCGCCCGTCGTCGCCGTTGAAAAACTCGTGAAACAGCAGGTAGTCGCGGAAGTGCGGGTCGTCTTGCTGCGGCCCGGCCGGGCCGAAGGCGGGGCGCTGGCCCTGCTCGTTGCGCAGCAGCAGGTTAGCCAGGCGCTCGGAGAGGGCGTCGGCCACCTGGCTCAGGTTGTGCAACTGGCCCGAGCCGGTGGGGTACTCAATGGTGAAGGAGTCGCCGTAATAGCTATGAAATTTCTGCAACGACTCAATAATGAGGTAGTTGACCGGAAACCAGATGGGCCCGCGCCAGTTGGAGTTGCCGCCAAACATATCCGATTCAGCTTCACCAGCCACGTAGCTTACCTCAAAGCTGTCCTCCTCAGTATGGTACTCGAAGGGATGCTCCAAGTGGTAGCGCGAGAGCGAGCGAATCCCGTAATCCGACAAAAATTCGGTCTCATCAAGCATGCGGGTGAGCACGCTTTTGAGGCGGCTGCGGCGCATGAGGCTCAGCAAGTGCAGGGCGCCTTTACCGGGCTCCTGCCAACGGCTCACGAGTTCGGCCAAGTGGGGTCGGTTCTGCACTAGCCACCACGCCCGGGCGGTAAACTCGGGCATGGCGTCGAGCAATTCATCCTCCAGCACCTCCACGGCAAACAGCGGGATGAGCCCCACCATCGAGCGGATGCGCAGGCGCTCGCGCGAGTCGTCGGGCATGTGCAGCACGTCGTAGTAAAACTGGTCCTGCTCATCCCAGAGATTAAACTGGCCACCGCCGCCCAGCGTCATGGCGTGGGCGATGTAGAGGAAATGCTCGAAAAACTTGCTGGCCATTTCCTGGTACAGCGGGTTGGTTTTGGCCAACTCCAGGGCCATGCGCATCAGGTTGAGGGCAAACATGGCCATCCAGCTGGTGCCGTCGCTCTGCTCGATTTTGCCGCCCGTGGGCAGCGGCGCCGAGCGGTCGAATACCCCGATGTTGTCCATCCCCAAAAAGCCGCCCTCGAAGATGTTGCGCTCATCGCGGTCCTTGCGGTTCACCCACCACGTGAAAGTGAGCACGAGCTTCTGAAACACGGCCTCCAGAAATACGTGGTCGCCCTGGCCGCCGTTGAGCTTGCGGTCCATCTGGTACACGCGCCAGGTGGCCCAGGCGTGCACGGGCGCGTTCACGTCCTCGAATTTCCACTCGTAGGCCGGCATCTGGCCGTTAGGGTGCAGGTAGCCGTTCTGGGTCAGCAGGCGCAGCTGCTCCTTGGCAAAGCTGGCATCGAGCATAGCCAGCGGCAGGCAGTGAAAAGCCAAATCCCAGGCCGCGTACCACGGGTATTCCCACTTGTCGGGCATCGAAATGATGTCGGCGTTGTGCAAATGCCGCCAAGTTGAGTTGCGCCCCTCGCGGCGCTGGCCGGCGGGTGCGGGCCACTTGGGGTCGCCGTCGAGCCACTGCGTTACATCGTAGTAGTAGTACTGTTTGCTCCACAGCATCCCCGCGAAGGCCTGGCGCTGCACGGCCCGCGCATCGGGGCTAGCCACGCTTTCCTGCACACAGTCGTAAAACACGTCGGCTTCCTGCTGCCGCTCGACGAACAATTGGTCAAAATCGGCAAACGGCGCCTCGTGCGTGGGCTGGCTGAGGCGTACGCGCACCTGCTTACTCTCTCCAGGCTCAATGGTGAGCGTGTAGTGCGCGGCGGCCTTGGTGCCGCGCTGGGCCGGGTTCACGGCCTTGCGGTGGCCCTGCACCACGTAGTTGTTGATACCGTCTTTCCAGTAGCTGCCCCAGGCGGCCTTGCGGCCCAGCAGGCGCGGGTGGGTTTCATTTTCGCAAAACAACAGCTGGTTGGCCTGGTCGCAATACAGCTGGTACTGCCCCAGCGCGTGGTGGCTAGCCCCCACCACGCCCGGCCGCACCTGGCGCAGCTCGGGCCGGCGGTCGTCGTAGCCCCAGGCCCAGGTATTGCGAAACCACACCTGCGGCAGCACGTGCAGGCTAGCCGCCACCGGCCCGCGGTTGTGCGCCGTAATGCGAATCAACACATCATCGGGCCCCGCCTTGGCATACTCAATGAACACGTCGAAGTAGCGGCTCTCGTCAAAAATACCGGTATCCAGCAGCTCGTACTCCGGTTCCAGGCGGGTGCGCCGGGCATTCTCCGCCAGCAAATCATCATAAGGAAAAGCCGCCTGCGGATACTTGTACAGCATTTTCATGTACGAGTGCGTGGGCGTGCTATCAAGGTAATAGTACTGCTCCTTCACGTCCTCGCCGTGGTTGCCCTGGCCATTGGTCAGGCCAAAAAGCCGCTCTTTAAGCTGGTTGTCTGCGCCGTTCCACAGCCCTAGCCCGAAGCACAGTTGCTGCTTATCGTCGCTCAGCCCCCCTAGCCCTTCCTCACCCCAGCGGTAGGCATAGGCCCTAGCCATATCGTGGGTGATATAATTCCAGGCGTTGCCATCCGGGCTGTAATCCTCACGCACCGTACCCCATTGCCGCTCCGTGAGGTAAGGTCCGAATTTCTTCCAAGCCGCCGTCTTGTTGTTGGCTTCCGCTAAGCGTCGCTGTTCCTGCATAGTATATAATTTTCTCCACCGCGGGCCTGCTGGCCCGGCCAGGCCTTCCCGCCGAGGCCAGCCTCCTCATACTACTTTGCCCCCGCACGGTTGTGAAGGCTTCGGATTTATCCCAAATAAATTCTGTCAATACTCACCAAACAACACAAAAAAAGGAGGCTCACCCACTGGTGAACCTCCCTTCTTAGTACCTCTAGGGCTAATTACTCAGCCTTGTCAGCTTCCTCACGGGTTTCGCCGTTGGTCAGCGTGTCGGTAGCCGTGTCAGCCGGAGCCGATTCGGTGGTGGTAGCAGCCGGAGCATCAGCTACCACGGCGGCCGACGTACCAGCTTCGTTGCTAGCCTCAGTCTTGCCACCACGGCGACGCGAACGACGGGTGGTAGTGGTCTTCGTCTCAGCAGCGTTTTTCGATTCGAGCAGGGTCTCGTTGAAGTCTACCAGCTCGATGATGCACATATCGGCGTTGTCACCCAGGCGGGTAGCGCTCAGCTTCAGAATGCGGGTGTAGCCACCGGGGCGCTGACCGATTTTCTCAGCTACTACGCCGTACAGCTCTTTCAGGCTCTCCTTGTTTTGCAGGGTAGCAAACACAGTACGGCGCGAGTGCGTCGTGTCGTCTTTGGCCTTGGTCAGCAGGGGCTCTACATACTGGCGCAGGGCTTTGGCCTTAGCAACCGTCGTAGTTACGCGCTTGTGGAGGATAAGCGACGTAGCCATGTTCGACAGCATCGCGTGGCGGTGGGCGGTAGTACGGCCCAGGTGGTTGATTTTTTTACCGTGTCGCATCGGACAGATTGGTTAAATGCTACGCTTGCGGACCAGGACCACGGCGGGTCACGAGGAACCTCATTAGAACCCTAATCCCTAGGGCGCAGCGGGTTGAATAAAAATTAGCAAGTTGATAACTAGTTATCGAGTAGATAACTAGCAAAATGCCTTGCAAAGATAAGGGCTGACTAGTGAGCCATCTAAAAGATAACGCACCAATCAGCCCTTACTCAAAATTCTAGTCTTCGTCCAGGCGGTACTTGCTCAGGTCCATGCCGAAGTGCAGGCCCTTCTCTTCCACCAGGTTTTCCAACTCGGTGAGGCTTTTCTTACCGAAGTTGCGGAACTTCATCATGTCGGCCATGTCGAGCTGTACCAGCTCGCCCAGCGTCTTGATGTCAGCCGCCTTCAGGCAGTTGTAAGCACGTACCGACAGGTCCATCTCGCCGAGCGAAGTCTTAAGGACTTTGCGCATAGCGAGGGTTTCCTCGTCGATAGGCTCAGCCGCCACCGGGCGGTTGCCGCTCAGCTGCATCGTGCTGTCCGAGAACAGCATGAAGTGTTGGATGAGGATGTTAGCGGCACCTTTCAGCGCCTCCTCGGGGTGAATCGAGCCGTCGGTCGAGATTTCAATCAGCAGGCGCTCGTAGTCAGTTTTCTGCTCTACGCGCGTGTTTTCGATGCTGTACTTCACGTTCTTGATAGGCGTGTAGATAGCATCGATGGCAATCTGACCGAAAACCTGGTCGGCAGGCTTGTTTTCGTCGGCGGGCACGTAGCCACGGCCACGAGCCACCGTCAACTCGAACTCCAGCTCTTTGGCCGGGTCGAGGTTGCAGATAACCAGCTTCGGATTCAGAATCTGGAAACCAACGGCAAACTTGCCGATGTCGCCAGCCGTGAAGCTGTCTTGCCCGCTGATGCGCACCGTAATCTTGTCCTCAATGGCGTCGCTGACTTTCTTGAAGCGCACCTGCTTGAGGTTCAGGATGATTTCGGACATGTCCTCAATCACGCCTTCAATCGTCGAAAACTCGTGCAGTACCGAAGTCGTACGCACCGACGTAATGGCGAAGCCCTCCAGCGACGACAGCAGAATGCGACGCAGCGCATTCCCAATCGTTACGCCGTAGCCCTTTTCCAGAGGCTTGAATTCAAATGACCCGGTAAAGTCGTCGGATTTCTCCATTACCACTTTCTCCGGCATTTGAAAAGCTAAGATTGACATATGTGGGGCAGTTAATGATGTAACAGGAAAAGCAAGCCTAGGCTTGCTCAAATTTGGGTAGCCACCCAAAACCACCGCTTGGTAGTTTTAGTGCCCTTCCGCGCTCAGTAGCAGCAGGATAGTAGCACCGGCTTAGCATGAGTGCGGCCCGAACAGCGTCCGGGCCGCACCAAGTGCCACTATTACTTCGAATACAGTTCGACGATGAGCTGCTCCGTGATTTTCTCCGGGATGAGCTCACGCGAAGGCATGTTGATGAACTTGCCCACTAGGTCTTTGCTATCCCACTCCAACCACGAGAACTGACGCGAGTTGCGCACAGTCAGCGAGGTCGTGATAGCTTCCAGCGACTTCGACTTCTCACGCACACCAACGAGGTCGCCGGGACGCAGTTTATACGAAGGAATGTTTACCACTTCGCCGTTTACCGTGATGTGACGGTGCGATACGAACTGACGAGCAGCGCGGCGCGTGGTAGCGATACCGAGGCGGTACACTACGTTATCGAGGCGGGACTCCAGCAGGCCGAGCAGGTTCTCACCCGTGATGCCGGGGAGTACAGCCGCTTTGTGAAAGAGGTTTTCGAAGTATTTTTCCAGTACACCGTACATGTACTTCACCTTCTGCTTCTCCATCAGCTGCACGGAGTATTCCGACTGCTTCTTGCGACGGCCACGGCCGTGCTGGCCAGGGGGGTAGTTCTTTTTGTTGAGCGCTTTGCTCGGGCCAAAAATCGGCTCCGAAAAGCGACGGGCGATTTTGGCGGTAGGGCCAGTATAACGTGCCATTTTAGAAAAATATCAGGAGTGAGAAATCAGACGCGGCGACGCTTGGGCGGGCGGCAGCCGTTGTGCGGCAGCGGCGTCACGTCGCGGATGGTCGTCACTTCGATACCGATGTTGCCAAGGGCACGGATGGCCGACTCGCGGCCAGCACCCGGGCCTTTCACGAAGATTTCGGCTTTGCGCATACCGAGGTCGTGCGCAACTTTGCCGCAATCCGTGGCTGCCATCTGGGCAGCGTAAGGCGTGTTTTTCTTCGAACCGCGGAAACCCATTTTACCTGCCGAAGCCCAGGAAATAACCTGGCCGTTCGAGTTGGTTACCGAGATGATGATGTTGTTAAAGGAGGCGCGGATGTGGACCTGGCCCACCTGCTCCACCACGACAAGCCGCTTCTTGGCTTTGTCTTTTCTTTTTTGTGCCATTTGGTTATCGCTATAATCGCGGCAGGTGTTGGCTCCGCCTCACGCTCACGAGGAGCATCAGGCAGAGCCGATTGCCGCTACGGGTTATTTCGTTGCTTTCTTCTTGCCGGCCACGGTCTTACGCTTGCCCTTACGGGTACGCGAGTTGTTCTTGGTGCGCTGACCACGAACGGGAAGACCTTTGCGGTGACGGAGGCCGCGGTAGCAGCCAATGTCCATCAGACGCTTGATGTTGAGCTGAATTTCCGAACGCAGTACGCCTTCGGTCTTATGCTCAGCGGCGATAATGGCGCGGATTTCGCCAGCTTCAGCCTCGGTCCAGTCTTTCACCTTTTTGTTGACATCAATGCCAGCTTTGGTGAGGATTTTAACCGAGTTGCTCCGGCCAATGCCGAAAATGTAAGTCAGGGCGATTTCGCCGCGCTTGTTGTCCGGGATGTCTACC
>Ga0160428_1000084_pt1 | contig 120006 bp, 93 predicted proteins | sample SolpanmetagenomM_FD_108198 | JGI IMG/M metagenome (GOLD analysis project Ga0160428, IMG submission 108198) | Solar panel surface microbial communities from Lawrence Berkeley National Laboratory, California, USA - M | ecosystem: Engineered > Built environment > Solar panel > Unclassified ...
CATGTTAGCATATTATAGATTATAAATGGATATTATTATAACCAACAGGATGTTTATAATATTGTATTTCAGCCTTTTTTGGTGGTACTTTTATCCTTTGTGATAATATATAACTATATAAATCACCATCATTATCAATATCAATAAATATATCTCTCATACTACGATGACCAGCAGAGTTTTGTTGTTGTTGTTCTTCTCCTAATGTTGATGATGTTGATAAAGGTGTTATTAATATTCCATTTCCAACTAATAATCTTTCATTAAATGTTGCTATTATTATGATAAAAATTATTAATATATTCCTCATCATCATTATTGATATATTAAAAAAAAGACATACCAAACTTTTGTAATTGTAAAGTCAAAGCAGAATCACATTCATATATCAAATCCTGTAAAGCTTTGACAACCTTTGGTCTGAAGGAATTAACTAAATCATCTCTTTGCATTCGAGCAGCATTAACCTTTTCAGCATAATCAGCATCAGCAGCTAATAATTTCTTATGAACGTCTTCTTCATATTGAGCGGAATTTCTCGTCCCTTTGAATAATTTCTGACTACCTCTTATATCTCCCGTTCTAGCATGATCATAATCTTGAGCCAAACCATCATATTTTGCTTTTGCTTTTTGCATTAATGATTCTGCATCACTGGCTCTTTTTTCCGCATCAAGACCGTCATGCTTCCATGTTTTACGACCTTTTTCCATACTATTTGCTAATTCATTCAAATCTTCATGCATTTGATGGATTGATAATGCAAATTGCATCTCGTTATCACCTATTCTATCATGTGTACGCATTGCATCTGTCATTTGTCTCGCAAATGATCCTTGACGTCCTTCAATATTTGGTAATATATCAGATGTTGTTTTTGATAATCTTTTTAATGATTTTGCATGTTCTTCTTCTATTAATGATCTTTTACGAAGAAATAATGAAAAGTCCTATTCCATCAATTATTATCCTGTTCTTATTTATTATTGATCATGATACTAACTCTAGCTGATGATATACTTTGTTTCAATCTTTCAAGTAGAATATTAAGTCCAATCTATAATTTTATTATCAATACATATCCCATTTATATTATTGTAATAGACATACATCAGAATATATAACATGTTCAAACTCTTTAATATCCGCTTCTGGTCTATTATGATTGGAGGGTATAAATCCATTATTATTGACATTATTATTGATATTAATATTATGATCTATTTCTTGTCGATCTTGACTATTTCTTTCAAAAGAATGTTTGATATCTTCATGATGATCTGTATTATCGACTGGAATATGTCCTTCACTCGACATTTTTGTTGAAAGTATTGCGCGTTATCCTTGATTAATTACTCGACATTAGTCAATTTGAATTGTATATATGATGATAATGATGAATTGTTTGGTTATAATTTATTTATTACACAGCCCCACACTCGACGTAGGAATCAAAGTCTAATTTGTTTTATTTTTATAACAACAAGTGGCGTCAAATGTGGCTGGTTATTATTATTGATAAATACATAATGAAATCTATTAAAAATTATATACAACAAGTTACAATACAATATGCTAGTACTACTAATAATAACAAATCTATACACTCATGCATGTCCAGTCTTTTCATCTTTTATCCTTTTCTCTTTTGTTACTTCTTCCATCTTTTGTAACATTGCCATTCTCTTTTCATCTAATGATTTCCCGTCTAATTCATCCTTCTTCTTATTATCATTTACCCTTTTCTTACTTTTATCCTCACCATCAACCGCTTTTGGTTTGCTCTTTTCTTCACCCTTTTTCTTCTCTTCTATTTCATCCTTCTTTTTCTCTTCTATTTCACCTGGATTTTTTGATTCTGTTTCTTTTTTTGATTCTGTTTCATCCGTTTTCTTCTCATCGATTTCACTCTTTTTCTTCTTTTCTAACTCTTCTTTCTTCTTCTTCTCTTTTTCTTCCAACTCTTTCTTCCTCTTATCATCTTCTTCCTTTTTTATTCTTCTCTTTTCACCTTCTGGTCCAGCACCATCAATCATAAATTGTTGTGTCTCAAAAGCAGAACATGATCTCGCATTTGCTCCTGTAGAAACCATTCTATCATACCTTGAAGCATTCTTTTCATCATTCTTTATCGGTTCAGAATCGAATAAACTTGCAGGATCGTTCAAAAATTGATTAATAGAAGGTAATTCTTTAATCAAATTCATTAACCCTGTCATACGTATAGCTTGTGATGTAACATCATTAACACTGAACGTCAAAGTCATGACATCAGTCTTTCCAACCACTCTATAATCATGTAAACCATTTAAACTTGTATTTTTATTATCATTCAATCCATGAGTACTTAATTCAACATTAAAATCCCAAGAAGCAATACTATTACCTATTAACCATTTTGAATAAGTACAAACATTGGTATAGTTATCAACATTAAATAATACACCAGGTCCTAAATCAAAAGGTGATGATACATAAGAAGTTACCCATGATGTACCATTTGTTATTATCAACATGAATTCAGGACGATAAACAGCTCTATCACAACGTCCATGTGATTCTGAATGACATCTTGGTAAACCCATAAAAGCTTGATAAACAGGTAAATTACCATTTTCATCTTTGACAGCATTATCAGGTGTATAAGCAAATTTACTTTGAGCAGGTTTATTAAATATTTCAGAATCAAATAAAGGTACTGGCATATAATTTGTACCACCTCTTATATCTGAACCGTCAAGTTTATAATCTCCTTTACCTGCAGGATCAGTATTTTCTCTCGATGCAACATTACATTCACCAGAATACATATCGCATGCAAATACAACCAATGGTGTTGTTTTATATGTAAGATGAACAATTGATGAAGGTTTTTTACCTTTTCCATCACCTTTACCATAATAATGATGATGATCATATTGTTGTAAAACTATTGGTGACCAATTCTTTTGTGGTGAATTATCTGTAAATCCTGTAACGTTTAATATAACTGAATGACCACTAAAAGGTCTATAAATTTTCATGACACGTCTCCAATCTAATGATTTTTCTTGAATATTATAAATAATAACAGGTTCTACACCTTCAACACCTTGTTCAATAGTAATTCTAGGATCTTCCGGACCATACCATATTCCACCTTCTCTATAAAATGAAGGTATTTCCAAGATTTGTGGAAAGACAAGTTCTCTTCCTGCCCATCTAATAATATAATTTTCCAAATGTATCCAAGATTTTGAATATATTTGTCCTCTTACAAATGACATTGCTCCTTGATCTACAATACTAGGTCCATGAAATATTACTCTCGTAACACATAAATAAACTTGTTGTTCTTCTAATAAACAACATGAATTTGATAATCTTGACCATGATCTTTTTAATAAATCACTCAACACAAATTTATCTTCCCCCTTGAAACCTTTTAAATTTTTATCTCTTGTAAATACTTCTGTAGAATATCTCAACATAGGATGGTTTGATAATTGCATGGCTATTTGTGGTATATCATCTTCTAATAACCATGATTTTTGATATCCTATTTCTCCTCTTATACCCAACGTTTGACATGATACGTTGTGTTTATATTTTGTACGTCCAGATATTTCATTATTATCAAAACCTGTCAAAGCAAATTTATAGAATGGTCCACGCTCTTCATAAGGGTAATATTCGATAACCGACTTGTTATTGGAGGAATGATGTATTTTCTATTTCAACTCATAATTAATATATTACTCTTGATATACATAAGGATAGGTTAATATCTTACAGGTACAGCTAGTTTTATAAACACCCAACATATAAATAATAATGTAACAGCACTTGACAAGTTTCTTCTTACGTTGATTCGATTTAATGAAGATAATAATGTCATTCCCGTATTTCTTGTATTTTTATATCTTCCATGATGTGACCAAAGACCTTCACTAGTCTCTTTACTATACATGGTTATATTTGACTGGTTGTTTATATTAATAGCATCTCGTAGTATATATTAAAGGATAAGAAAGATTAGAAAGAAATGAAACTCGACAGATTACCTGATTGAGGATAATGATGACATGTCAAATAAACATACTTTACCTGATATCTACCTGTCCAAAGAAGGAAAAAAAATGATTTGCCCCCTTTGACCGTTGAGCATGGTTAAAAAACTATATGTATGTAATACGCATGTAAGCTTGTTTTTTCTTCTTCTTTTTATCGATAAGGGGGCGGATGTATAGGTTTCATACATCTCAGTTGTAACATCGCGAATTTACTCGATTACACTCTGGATATTGGTGTATTACATGATATATACCACATCACGACATCAATTATTAATGATCGACAATGGATGTCATTTTTAGTGGATATCATGAAAACGTCATGCCTTATAATAATACTGTGAAATAAAAGTAACTTTTGTATGTTAGACTATTGCATATCCTATTCACATTCTCAGTCTCAAATCATCCTCATGTGGCTTTATGTACGCCATGGTTGTTTTGATCTACCTCATGAATCAGGCTCTCTGACGTAGCTCCAGCGCATGAGTCATCTCTGCTCTTCAATCAATTAAACTTTGCGGAGTATTTTCGCTCGGTTTGTGGGGTAATTTCGCGGAGGTTTTGAATATGATAAAATTGTCAGTTCATTACAACTAATTAAACTGATTTCAGGCAAGATTAGCTTATTGAGCCAATTATTACGATTATGCCACATGGAGATTCCTGCACATCTATTACATATAAATCCTTCTTCTCGCGTACAAAGTATGCACACCTTTGAAAGATGATCCTCTAATCGTCGTCGCCCTTTTTCGGTTAATGATTCAGCGCCTAGCCCATGTCTAACTTTGGCCAGATTGCTGGGGCGTTTTCCTTTACATCTTACACAAATTTGGCCTTCGAACTCCTGACGGTCAGGATGGACTACGATCATACAGCGTTCACCAGATGTAAGGGGTCTTGAATAATAACCGGGACCAATGGATGGGCACGGGTGGTTACGGATTCTGGAAGGCTCCTGAAAAGTATGTATCAAGCGCCAGTTTTCAAGCGCTTCTTCTTCCAAGGTTCCTATCCTACCATTGACAACATTCTATCATAAAGTGCTATGTTAGCATAGCGGAAGGGAAATAATGTTCTATACTTACTGTCGAGGCTATCGGCAAAGGGCTCTTTTCTAATAAAGGTGCATCAGATGACCGCCTAGATTGTCCACTCACGGTTCTTGATGAAGTCCTATGTCGGAATAATGTTCTCACAGTATCAAGCATTCGATTTGGGTAATTTTGGTTATAAACAAGGCGTCTTTATCTTCCAGGAAATATGAGGAATGTCTGCAGTGGGAAACCAATTAAAGGAAATCAGCGACTGACAATTATTCAACAAATTTGGTTACAAGATGAAACAAAAAGAACGAGGACAGAGATCGGACGACTTTGCTCGAAATCTTGGGTATTTGAAAAGGCCGAGTTTCAGAAACCGGATAAAGCTTTGGTGACGTAATTACCAGCACTTTCTCGATTTAGAGTTTGTCGGCCCTGAAACCCTGGGGAACCTTGAATTGCATCTGCCGAGGGAGAAATAATTGACAAATTGTAATAAAAGTATCACTATCGCATACACAATTGTCACAATTGTTTCTTAGCTGATGATTTGATTGATTTAATTATCATTATTAACTTACATCAAATCTATCAGTCAAATGAGAATCTGACATCTATTCATCATTACGTTACTATATCACTCGATCGAGTTACTATCCGAAGCAGTATCAGAGGGCTTAATTCGTGAGATAAAAAGTTACTGTTACTTCATCTTTATACCTGCACAGCCATTACATATATGTGCCTCTTCTAGAGTACAATATATACACGTCCTTGCGCGATGTTCTTGTAATTTCCGTTTTTCGTCTGGGCTCATTTTTCGTTGACGGAAGCTACTCCACAAATCTTTGACGTTTTGAACGGTGTGGGGTCTGTCTTTACACCTTCCACACTCCTTACCTCCCATGTCCCCACCCTCAGGTGCTCTCATCATTTTACAAAGTTGAAACGTAGCCGGGCCCTTGGTGGCTGGACATATAAGATCACGAATTGACGGAGGTATACGAGAATCCTCTTTACTTAGATACGTCCATCCGAAACGTTCAAGTCTCGACTGCTCAGATTCATTATGAAGCTATTATAAAGCGCTATATCAGCATGGTGGTAATGTAAAGGGTGTTTGTATACTTACCGTCGGCGCCGTTGACGGAACACGTTCTTCAGCGCTTGACAAAGCAGATTCTGTTGCACGGCTGGGAGCTCTCGAGCCACGTAATGTATCCGCATGAGATGAAATCCAACGAGATTCTCTACTACCACGTCTTGAAATTCTTCCACGTCTTTCTTCTGTTGGTCGTACTGCGTTGTCAGGCATCTCTTTCAAATATTGTACGTTACTCACAAGAGAATTCTTTTTTTCCGGACTTGAATATAATTTTTATGTGACGAAGGAATGAGGAAAGATCAGGAACGGACAGTGTCGCATAATTTGCTTAAAAGTTAAAAAGTGATCCAACTACCGTAATGGACAATTTGGTCAAGATTCCAGACGTTTGAAATGGACAAGGTTTCGAGAAAAGTTTTGGTGACGTACCACCGCAGTTCATCAGTATCATTTAGGATAAAGTACAGTGCATTAATATTCATACTCTATCTATTTAAACGACTATATAGCGCACAATCAATTCCAGACCTGCAAACGACTACCCTGACTCCTCCGGTGTAAAAACAGCTACTTGTTGGCATATGTACGGCTGGGATTAGAATTTCCAAATTGACAGAAGATGTTGAGGACTAATTTATACCTGTTGATGGGAACAATAAGCAATCGAGTGTCTGATTCAACAAGGGTAGCCAAATTAGGATGATTATTGGTGTTGTATCGAATTGATCGTGCTTTAATCAAGACCTGATGGGACTGAAGTAGAAGTCGATTGACTCGAGTCTGTATCAGTAGAAGATGTTGTAGATTGGGCTTCTTCTGTTAATAAGGTCGAAGAGCTCTGCTCAGCATCATTAATTGATGACGTTGGACCTGAAGGTTCCTCAGATGTTACTGAAGTTTGCATCACATCAGACGTGGTAACATTGTCAAGGTCAGATGTTATAGATGTGGTCTCTGCGACCTCTTGTTCAATCGAACTACTCGTTAATTGATCGATATTTGTTGATGTAGAAGTTGGAGTGATTTCCAGTAAGTCTGAAGTCGTAGAAGATGTGGAAGGTTGATTATCATCCATGAGCGAGGTTGGAAGACTTGAAGACGAAGAAGAAGATGTCACTGCTACTGCTTCAGAAGACAATGTTGAGGTCGAGTCTTCTGAACTTGTAAGAATATTTCCAGGAGTCGAAGAAGTCTGTGGATTATCCAATGTAATTGCTAAAATATCATTTTCAGATATGGTAGAGGCAGTTTCTGTCGGTTGTGGTTGTGATAAAGTAGTTGTGATTTGTTCGTTCTCAGTCATGTCTGAAGTTTGACTTGATTGACTGAGAGATGCTGATGATCCTGGAACAGCAGTCGATGTGATTGTCATCTGATTGTCACTTGTAGTCATAGTACTATCTTGATTTTGAGAAATTGTAGACACCTGGATGATATCAGACTGGATCAATGATTGAGAATGATCATCTTCAAATTCTGTGGTAGTTGTTGGCGTTGAGGATACTTCAGAATCATTCACCGATGCTATTTGATCGCTTGTAGAAATAGTAGATGTCAGTATCTGATCATTTTCAGATGTCAAAGTCGTAAAAGTCGTTGGAATCAGAGCAGTTGAAGTTTGTACAACGCTAGTCGAGTCATCTTCATTCACAATTGGAATGGATGTTCTCGTAGTTGTCGTAGCACTACTTGTTGCAATTGATGCAGTTGATGAAAGTTCGTCAGGATCTGCCAAAGAAGTTGTTACTGTCAAAGTACTGGTTGGACCAGTGTACTCCTGGGTTTCCAAAGGCTCGAGCGTCATACTAGTGGATAGAGTTATAAGAGTAGCAGTACTAAGAGTGGTTGAGATGGGTTCTGCAGTAGTTTGAACGACGGGAACGCTTGTCGTAACTATATCCGTTGATTCATCAACAGAGGAAGATGTTGTCGATGAGGGCGTAACAGTTTCTACTTGTTCCAGTGTAGTACTGGTCGTAGGGTTCTCAGACACGGTCATTGTGGTAGATAGGTCCCCACTTTCGGGAGGAGAAGCGCTGGTATCTAGGTTTAACGATGTAACAGTCGACGGCTGTTCTAGAATGGTAAAAGATGTTTGCAAGTCTACAGACGTTGAATCTATATCTGGCGCTTCTGTAGATGACAATTGCAACATCGTGGTTGTCGGATTCTGATCAAGATTGACGTCTGTTGAGAGAATGCTTGTGATTGTAAGAAGAGTTGTCAGACTTGGTTGAGAATAGCTATCGCTAGTAAAACTCGTGATGGTTGTGCTTTCTGTAGACAAATCTGGCATGATTGTTGATGTACTCTCAACATCATATTGACTACTCATTGTTGATTCGACCATCAACTCGGTAGAACTTGGTTGCTCATCTAATGTTGTTGATGTAATCGGTTGTTGCGATGTAACATCATTCTCAGGATTAGTCAATGAAATTGAGGTTAAAGATATTGACAAAGTTGTAGTAATTGGCAGAACACTATCTGTGGTTTCAGAAGCAATGTCCGATATCATGGTTGACTGGTCTGTAAGTATTGTTGACGTAGTATCCGGAACAATAACCACATTACTTGTTTGAGAAGTCGATGTTAATACCGGACTGTCCACGATTGTACTTGATTGAGTATCGATTGAAAGAGTCGTTTCTGTAACTGAAGTCAAGAATATTTGACTTGTCTCTGGTTCGTCGGTTATAATAGGATTGAAAAGACTCGTCGTGGTTGGCTCTTCTGTGTTAGACATAAGCACTGATGAAATAGTACTGCCTAGAGAAAAGGCAGTAGAGGTCATAGTCTCGGATTCTGTTACGGATTCTATCCTTGTTGTAGTGATCTGTTGTTCCGAGGTTTGTGTGGTGGAAGAAACAAAATCATCGGTTTCCGCTTTTGAAGACTCTATACTCGAGGTTGTTGACAAAGGGTTATCAAAAGTTGTTAATGTCATTTGCTCGGATATAGTGCTTATATCAACAGATGTGGGAGATGATATGGGCGTCTGCATGACTGTAGATACATCAAGTGTAGAAGAAATAGAGAAGATACCCAAAGTTGATGTGATATCAATGTCATCAGTAAATGAAGGGTTATTAGCAGATGAAGTGACGCTAGTGATTGAGGCATCGTCAGTAACATAGGTAAATGTAATGACCTCAGTGGATGAAGTAACAGCTGTAGATGAAGGGAATTCAATCTCTACTGAAGTGACATCCGTAGTCAAAGGTATATCAGAGATAACATTGGTCGCCGACGAAGTAGCCTCTACGGTTGAAGGGATGTCAGTGGATGAGAATATATCTGTAGATGAAATAACATTTGTAGATGTGGTGACTTCTGTAGTTGCAGTGATATCAGTAGATGAAGTGATAGCAGTAGATAAAATCATATCAGTAGATAGAGCGATATCAGTAGATGAGATCACATAAGTCGCTGGAGAAGTGACCTCTGTAGCTGAAGGGATATCAGTAGATGAGGTAACGTCAGTCGCTGATGAAGTTATCTCTGCAGTTGATGGGATATCAGTAAATGAGATGACATCTGTAGATGAGATAAGACCGGTAGGTGTAGTGCCATCACTGACATCAGTAGTCGAGAAGGCATTAGTAACATCAGTAGTTAAGATGACATTAGTGATTACTTCTCTAGCATCTGTAGATGTGCTAACATCAGTAGGTAAAGTATCATCAGTAACATCAGTAGTCGAGACAGCATTAGTCATATCAGTATTTGAGATGACACTACTAGACGTAGTGACTGCTGTAGTAAACGAGCTATCATCTATAGATGAGCTAACATCTGTAGACGTGATAATTCCAGTAGGTGAAGTGCGATCAGTGACATCAATAATTGAGATGACACTAGTAGATGTCGTGACCTCTGTAGTCAATGAGATGATATCATCCGTAGTGAATGAGATGACATCAGAAGATGAGACAACTTCGGTAGGTAAAGTACTATCAGTAACATAAGTAGTTGAAATGACATCAGTAACATCGGTAGTTGGAAACACATCAGTAGCATAAGTAGACGAGATGACAACAGTAGATGAGATGACATCAGTAGATGAGATGACATCAGTGAATGAAATGACATTTGTAGATAAAGGGATATCAGTAGATGAAATAACATCAGTGACATCAGTAGTGGAGATGACATTAGTAGATAAAGTGAGATCCGTCAAGAAAGATATAGATGATGTCGACAGAATACTAGTCGGTGAAATAGTCAAAGTTTCCATGCTCTCTGGCATTTGGGTAATCGATACATCTGTGGTTGAGAAAGTGACGGATGTAAACATGCTGGTTGGTGAGAAAGATTGAATTTTTGTACTTTCTGACAATTCAATAACAGTGGTCGATATGGTTTCTTCTGTTAGATAAGTAGTGCTTGGAATATCTATGCTAACATCGGTGCTTGCCATGACATCGGAGCTAGTAATAGTTGGAACGACTACCGTGGATGGATCGATCAAGACTGTGGAATCGATAGTTTGTGGCTCTTCACTCTCAACACTGGGCGTTGCGGTAATTATGCTCTCCGTCGATGGAAGTATAGAGGTTAATGTAGGAAGAGCTGTGATTGTAAGATCTGTAATCCTTGTAGCACTCTCCTGTATTTGACTTTTACTTGTAAAGACATCTATGACACTCATGGAAGTCTCCTCGCTCAAAGATGTAGATTCAACAATACTGACTTTGATAGATGACTGAGTGCGTGTAGAAGATGTAGAAGTACTAGACTTTTCAGCTTCTGATGTTGAAACAGGCGGCAAAGTTACATGAGGAGTGACCAAAGTTATAACAATGTCAGATTTTGAAGTTGATATTTCTCTCGAACTCGAACTATCACTTGATATCAGGGGTGTCGAAGTAAACTGCTGAATGGAACTGAAAGTCGTTGTATCCATGATGATTGTTTGCCCCGAAGGAGAAGAAGAAGAAACTGTCACCGTATATTGACTTGAAGTAAAGCTAACCTTTGTGCTGGAAATAGAACTACTCATCACGGTAGAAGCGATAGTGGGAACATTTGTAGTCTCTACAGAAGTACTTGACACGCCTGTATATGTGCTTTGTACTGTTGATAGGGTGATTGATGAAGATTTTGACAATGTTTGACTTGTCGGAAAAGGAATCAAAGTCCCGATAACGCTTTTACTGCTTATAATAGTAATCTCCGAAGTTTTACTCAAAGTAGGAATATCGGATTGCGACAATGAAAGCAATGTGGAAGAAACAATAGACGAGCTTGAGGGACTGATTAAAGATGAAAAGGAAGTTGGAACGGTTAATGTCCTTCTAGATATTGTTATGCTAGATTCAGCAACTGTAGATAGAGTAGAAGATGTTAGTTGACTAGATTGAGACAAAGTACTCGATTGCAATATTTGATTGGTGGAGGTCGATTTGGTCATGGTCAAAGTATTTTGCGTTGTAGCCAAGGTTGATGAAGAGGTCTGTAGAAGAGAAGATGATATGCTTGAGCTGGTCTTTAATTGGCTGCTCGAGCTAAGTGTGCTTGATGTGGTCAATTTTATGGTGGTAGTGGAGGATACTACGCTCGAGCTGGTTCTCAATTGGCTGCTTGACCCAAGTGTGGTTGATGTAGTTGATCTTGCGGTGATAGTAGGAGAAAGTAAGCTTGAGCTGGGTTTCAACTGGCCGCTCGACATCAAAGTGCTTGATTGAGAAGTGGGTCTTGAGGTGGAAGGTAATACGCTTGAGCTGGTCTTCAATTGACTGTTCGAACTAAAAGTGCTTGATGTAGTCGGTTTTGCAGTGGTAGTAGAAAGTAGAGAACTGCTCGTACTTCTTGAAGATAGCGTGACCTGCGGCGTCGAAATTCTTGTGGCTAATGTCAACTTAGACGATGAACTACTACTGGTCAAGGTCGTCTTGAGGGAAGATGTAGAGATTTTCGATGTTGTCGTGGACAAAACAACTGAAATGGATTTTGTGTTGGTGCTCGGAAGATTCGAGCTTATCATGGCAGAGCTTTTCTTACTCGTACTTGCTACATTTGAAATTGATAAAGATTTTATAGAACTGCTCACTGACTTTGAAGTAGGTGGAATAGAAGTGATCACTTTACTACTTGAGATAGTTGTCGATCCCTTGGCTGTTGTCACGGTCCGACTTGTTGTAGAACTGCTAAATGGTTTCGAAGTAGGCGATATAGTGGTAGCTGTTTTGCTACTATTAATAGTCGTCGTTCCTTTGCTTGTTGTTGCACTCGTGCTAGGTACTTTCACACTAATGACTGGACTAGAGCTTTTCGAACTTGTGATTGACTTGATCATGGTTGAAGCAGTGGTTAATGATGTTTTGACTGTTGTAGATACGGACAATTTAGTCAGAGTTGTGGAGGCTTTGCTCGTCGATTTGCTAAACGAGGTGCTGCTAGTTGTCACCAACTTGATAGGAGATGAAGGTGTTTTTCCAGTAGAAAGTGATTTCAAAGTTGTTTGGAACAGACTGGTCTTTTGTGTTATAGAGGCAACTGATGGTAAGCCTGATGACTTGATGCTTGTACTTGTTGATAGTTTAGCACTTGTGCTTTTTACCTGTGATTGAACATTATTACTTGTACTTGATAGTTTAATACTCGGACTTGTCAAAACTGATATTTTAGTACTAGAAGACACCTTCTGGGTTGTTACTGAAATGGGTCGATTTGAACTTGTTATAATTTGAATATCCTTTGTAGTGAATATAGATTTTGAGCTCGATTTTATTGAAGATGTGCTTAGACCTTTACCAGAACTCGAAGAAGGTTTTGATGAGCTGGACCTAGGAGGGACAGGTAGTATTTTGCTGGAAGTTATAACAGCCGAAGAACTCATAATTCGGGTTACAGAGGAAGAGGAACTCCGAGAGGGCACTTGTGAGAGTTTGGTCAAAGTGGTCTCAAGTTTCACATTTACAATTGATGATACAGAGGTAATCTTGACCGAAGGCTTAGTAGCTGTCAATTGGGAAACAGTCTTGATAGAACTCTTGGTAGATGTAGATTGTACAGTCTTGACAGAACTCTTGATAGATGTAGATTGTACAGTCTTGACAGAACTCTTGAGAGGTGTTGACTGTAAGGGAATCTTGACAGAACTCTTCAGAGATGTAGATTGTACAATCTTGGTTGAAGTTTTGATAGATACCGGTTGCAGAGAAGTCTTGGTAGGGAAAGTCTTGATAGATGTAGATTGTACTGCCTTGATACTAGATGTAGTTATTGCAGGTATTGCTAGCACGAAAGTAGAGCATGACAAAAGCCAAGTCAAAGTAATGAGCTGCATGGCTAGTACAAATCAATTGATCCAACCTATGACAGAATCGCTCGAAAAATAAGGATAGGAGAGGACTCGACAAGATGTGATAAAGACAATTCAAAAGTTCCAAACATCATCATTGATGTGGCCGAGAAACGACCTACCTTTATATAATCAGGCTTATCATTTCATCGAGATGATAACAAGTCAATGTTACATATGATGTTTAGACATTCCTCCCAAACCCGTAGATACAAACTACTGTGGCAACCAATGTCAAAATGATTTGAGGAATGTAAACTCTCGGTCAAGTCAACGCGAACGTTCAGAAAAATGCCGGATTTGCATAATCGAACATGTTCGAGTAGCTCACCATGTCGCATATGAAGCTCTTCGATGACCGTATTATGAACCTACGAAGACGTAGCATAACGCAACGACACATACTCGTTAGATGATTATGAAGCCTTCGAGTCATGAGCGTAAGTCAGAAATTGTCATACTTATCTTCGAGAGGGCCTGAGCGGCACTACAGAGCTAATAACTTCACGAGTGTCATCTTCGTCGTTAATCATACTATCACAACTCACCTCATACCTATGATTGCAAGCGAATTATTTTTATACAAGAACGGGCTGTCCCAACAGAACTAAAAGATATACCTATTAGAAAGATATGATTAAATAGACTATGTAGTTACGTAGCTCTTGAGGATAGATTATGCCTGTCTAGACTATAACATACTATTAAAGAATGACTGTAGTATAGACGTAGAATCTAACTTTACTATTCCTGTACTTACATGAGAGAACGGGCAAGATGAAGGTATATAAATTAGATGATCCTTGCTTCACTCGTCGATGTTCCTAGATCTGAAAGCGCGGCTAAGTTGGTGTAGGGGTAGCATGCGACGTTGTGGGGCAGAGGTATCTGCATAATTCCGTCTCGACCGCGGTTCGATTCCGCGACTTAGCAATCTGAATACAGATTCCGCCTGAAAAAGGCGATTTTCTTTTTGCTTCTATCGCGTTCAGCATTACATGATTGTTATGTCCGACAAAGGCAATTCTTCATTGCGACCACTTCACGAATTGAAAGTCATCAAGGGCCAAAAGTGTCAAGAGTTCATTTTTGGGATTGGGGTTTTTTTTTTCCAGATCTTTCCTGCCTCTGTTGCATGTCGAGATGCATGACATTACGATTTACTATAAAACGGAACACATGTTTTGTCGGTTGTCAGATGTGCAATCCTTTGAAAATCTGATTCGTGTACAAGTGAATGTGGCTTGGTTGCATTTTTTCCGCTTTTAGGATTTTCCCCGGAAAAAATGCATTTTTCTGTACCTTGCTCTGTCAAATATCAATGTGTCACAAGAAGTAAGCTCATAAGTTATTACATTTGGCTGTGAGCCATAAATTTTAATTATGATTACATGCATTTGTTCCTAGAAGCTTATTTTCAAATACTGGTTTGTATGTTCAGCCACAACTTAGCCAGGAACTTCCCAAGCAGACGTCTGGGGGGTATTTTTTTGTTTACTAGTAGACTATATCCATTGATTAATAATTGAACAATCATGGTCATGATCGACGAATGTTATAATCTATGGCTCCCACATGCTAAAAAGGATTAGGCTCAAATTGACCCCACTTTGTGTAATAGTATGGAAATACATGTGTTCTTCCATAGGTAATATAATTGATAATTGATTGATAACAAATCATAATACTGTAATCTCAAACTCTTTTTGTTTTGAATTTCCTTTTGTTCCATCACGCTTCGTCTTCACCATATATCATTCATTATTTTATTGAGATGGCTCGCAGTAGTACAAATAGAGCAAGTACATACCTCGATGTACCTACAGACAAAAGTTTTTGGACTGTAGTTTCCCCAGACTGCTATGGCTTCGGCGGATCTATCATACAAGCAAATCCATCGACTATTCAAGTGCAGATGACTTATGCTCCGAATCAAATATATTGTGGCCTACAGTATACATTGGCTTGGGATGTCAATAATATAGGACTCCATGCAGCCTCAACAGCGGTTGGTCATTTCCAGGTTCAACATACACAACTATATCAAGAACTTGGCATTTTTATTACAATAGGTAAAGACTGTGTCGCAACCGGTAATCGGATCTCCACTTGTGTCGAAACAGTTTTTGGAATTCCTTCCGATAAGAAATATTTAAATCTCCCCGAAATGAGTACCCAAACCGTGACCGGTCACTCATTCTTGTTTACAAGGGTCCCTGTGACAGATGGCGTAGAAAAGTTAGCAAATACAAGTCCGATCATAAGCACAAGCACAAGCGTGACTGCAACAGGCATGTCTGTATCTCCAGGTTCTATGATATCAAATACTGCCTCGGTTCAACAGACTCCCTCCCCTTCTTCTTCTTCCTCTTCTTCTTTCACTGCTTCAGCTACAACTACATCAGCTACGACTACGGCAACTGGTGCAGCTGTATCAAAGCCAATGGCGATAAAAGGCCTTGCAATTGCGGTGTTAATGGTTGCAGGTGCGTTGTTAGGATGAAGTTTTTAATGAGAAACGAACATGAATGGTCGTTTTGCTTTTCTGTTGTATATATTTCTTGAACGTATCTCTTTTTCTTTTTCTTTTTTATGATTATTAATGCAATTGTTGTCAAGTGATTTATCACAGCCTCTAGAATCATCCGTATAATATCAAATATAAGAGTTATGGTTGAGAGAGACTGTTTCGTCAATGCCTTTTATTAGTACAGTATATGGTTCATGGTAACCGTTCTAGATAGCATTCAGACTGAAACCCTAAACCGGTTTCCCACCACGTGCCGTACTAGAATTCAAATATTTTGGGGCGCAGCTCCTTACCACAATCTTCATTTTCAGCTGCGTCCCCACATTAATTTATTACTTGGTAATAAAGAAGTAGTGCAAATTCTAAAGATTAATCAATCGTATCAGAATATCGTCTTGTAAATGAATATTGCAGTAACTTATCTTATCCACTACTCTGTCTTATCAGAAGGATGTAAACTTCGTCAAGGTACAGTATGGGAGTATTTCTGTTCGACGAGGAATTTCAACCGAATTAAGAATTTTCTTTTCTGCGCCTTCTTTTCATCAATCCTTTCATAGTGGCTTGGTAAGATCCCCATATCCACAAGTGGTTCGGAAATTACATAACCCCGCTTTAATTAATCATTTTGATCGCGTCAACATATATTTCGAGATAATAGCTGTTTTTCTTCACACATCATCTTAGTGGCTTTTTAATCCTTTCTACTGCAATTCTTGTCAAAACATATATTTTTGTATTAACAAAATGACTTCAACATCTACGTCATTGATGCAAATACCTCTTTTTCCAGACCAGTTCACCAGTCGTTGTCTGGGAATTGGCGCATCTATCATACAAGCAAATCCGACCGCAATTCAAATTTCCATAAGTGCTGCACCAAACGGCGGATGTGATGTACAATTTACACAAAATTGGGATCCCCAAAATATATACCCCGGTGCACCGTCAACAGCAGTCGGTACATATCAACACCAAAGTCTGAGATGGGATGGTCCAGCTGGCACTAAGACTTACGGTATCAAGTGTGATGTGACGGGCAATATATTCTCAATTTGTACAACCACGTTAAACGGTTATTCGCAAGAGCCAGCAGGGATACATTCAGCCAACATGCGAACTCTCAGTACAGTCACATATTCGAAACCAACTAGTCTTGTATTTACAGGACTGGGCATATCGCAAGGATTAGAAAAATTAACAAATACGATACCCTCTACCATTATGACTAGTACGACAGTATCTCCAGCATCGACTGCAACAAACTCTGCCGCGGTTGAACAGACATCTATGCCAACAAGTACTGTTACAACAAATACAGCAGCAGGAAGTTCAACTACTTCTGCTATACAGGTGCAGCATTACCAAAGGTTACGGGATTAAAAGAGTTGGCATTGGCTGGATTGATGATAGCAGGTGCATTGGTAAGATGATCTATATATATACATGTAAATATTTGCTTCATTTCATGTTCATTGCCTTTTTTTAAATAATTTAGATTGACGAATATATAACAAGAAGTATATCCAAGAAGCCGTATATTTTCATATGTGCATCTAAGATTATGGCAGTTAAAAATAAACAGTTTTCATAATAATCATTTAAAATTCATTCATCTATACATAATTAATTATTACATTCAATATAAAACAAGAAAGTTATAAAGGCTAAATCAGCTTAATTCAATTCATGCAAACAAAAAAGCACAAACAAATCCCAACAATCCCAACTTGGCAACATTAAGTGCGTTCATATTGAATGAAGCAGCACCAGTAGTTTGTACCGCAGGTGCTACTGTGGTTGATGATGCTGAAGCTGTTGGGGATGCTGAAGATGTTGTAGCGGATGCTTTTCCGGTTGCATTGACAACTACTGTTGTATAAGAACGCTGATCTGTCAAAGCAGTAGTAGGAGGTGGAGAATTATCGGTACGTAATGGTGCAACTCCAACTAATGGCGTGTATGATTTTCCTGGACCCATGTCTAACCTCATAGTGACAGGTCCAGCAAGACCTACGTCTTTTATCTCGGCAGGATCGGTGACAGTCCATATTGAAGTACCTCGGTCATGATCATAAGCAAGACAAGATGTAGCATGACCATCATGGTCCATGGCACATTGGTGAGACAACATAAATGTCGTAGCAGGAAATGCAGAGGTGAGTACAGAAGTGACACCGTTCTCTGTTATCGTAGACGTTTCTATCGATGCTGGCCATGTTTGGCTGATTTTCATAGCGTAAGATCCCTTTGTTACGGAATCAGGAGCATCGGTTCGTGCATTTGCTTGCAAAGTAATGGTAATACCATGGCATGCTCCAAAAGGATTTTCCCAAGGATAATCAACTGAATAATCATGAAAGTAATCGTCGTCATATCCATCATTCACCCACCCATTCAAATAAAGCGCTACTTGATTAGAATCCGCATATATGATTGATCCACGTGCTGTAGGGAGCCCTGTGACATAGGAAGCACCATCGGTACATACTCCAGTCGGAAGCTTATATTCAATCTGTAATAAATTCTTCATTTTCGGGTTTTGTGTTTTTTTTCCTGCTTTTCAGAAAATCGTATGAGATGATAGAAGTGGAAAGAAAAACAAATGAAGAAAAGAGTGTCGGGGATGAATGGATGTTTTTATAGTGACAATAATAATCATGTTCCGAACGTGTTTACTTACCAAGTCATGTGCGTGTGAACCAGGATTAGGTACAGGATCGTGTTTGATGGACAAATTAGGACTAGGGGTTTAATCAACGCAAAATCACGGTTCACCGTGATCAGTGCTGCGGCGCATGTTCTTACCTTTTATTCCTTAATAATTACGGGTGGTAGAAATCGGATCGAAAACTGGATGCACGGTGTGACACTACCAAGCCCCGATGGATTGATTTTTGGAAGGAATCCCGTACCACCATTGAAATTTTAATTTGAAATTAAAAAAAGCACAGACTATGAATTTCTGATTGAGAAACATGGATTGAGAACAACACAGATCGATCAGTACATGCTCCGTGTGTACTCTGATCTACAGGTACTTTCTAGACTACAATTGTTGAACTTGTCGATGAATGTAGACATACTACTGGTTATATGCTCACCAAAATTTGTATATGTTACATTCGTGTAATAATAATAAACATAATGTTACCCCGCTTTACTGCCAAACTGTACCATGAACGAGTCGTTAAACGTAATTTGATGAGTCATGATTCCTTTTTTTTTTTTGAAAAATGGTCGTCATAGTTTACTACAAGCACGTAGCTATAGCTGCTAAAAATAGTGACTAAATACATCATGACGGAACCTACTCCTCCTACAGTATCTACAACAGGAGCTGAATTACCCGAAAGACCTGCCGAAGCATCTACAAATGTAGGTGAAGAACCGGGGCCGTCTAAGAATGCAATAAAAAAAGCAGCAAAAGACGCGGAAAAGGCAGCAAGAGCAGCTGAAAGACAAAAGAAAGAACAAGCACAAAAAGAAGCTACAGATGCGAATGACGTGTCAAAAGACGATTATGGTGATTTACCGGTCTTATCAAAAGTTGCAGAACAAAAGACTGGAATTAAAAGAACGACTTTGGCAGAATTGGTATTGAAGTATGGAAATGAATCGACAGTAGTGGCAGAAGAAGAAGAGGTGATATTGAGATTGACAGTCGAAAATGCAAGAAATCAATCTGCAAAATTATGTTTTGTGACTCTTGCTCAATCTGGACATACAATCCAAGGTGTAGTTGCTGCATCGGAAACAATCAGTAGACAAATGGTTAAATTCTGTGCGTCTTTACCTACAGAATCAGTAGTGTTGGTACAAGGAGTCATTAAAAAGCCAAATGTTCCAATCAATAGTGCAACAATTAGTCATTTGGAACTACACATTCGACGATTATTTGTAGAATGTCGAGCAGACGTACAGTTACCGATGCAAGTAGCTGATGCAGAAAGACCTATTCCAGCAGAAGGGGAAGAGACTGTCAACAAAGACGAAGAAAGACCGACAGTATCGTTATCGACGAGATTAAACAATCGAGTCATTGATTTACGAGCGAGACACAACCGAGCAATCTTCAAAATCAAACACGGAGTCGTGAAATTATTCCGAGAATTCCTAGAATCAAAAGATTTCATAGGCGTCCAGACGCCGAAATTGCTCGGATCGGCGTCCGAAGGTGGAGCGAATGTTTTCAAAGTCTCGTATTTCCATACGGAAGCTTTTCTCGCACAATCGCCTCAATTGTATAAACAAATGCTGATCGCTTCGAGAATGGAACGGGTGTATGAAATCGGACCGGTCTTTCGTGCAGAAAACAGTAATACGGCTAGACATTTGACCGAATTTACAGGTCTTGATTTGGAAATGGAATTCCAAGAACATTATCACGAAGTTGTTGACTTGTTGGAAGAATTAATGTTGTTCATCTTTAACGGTTTGAAAGAGAGATATAAATCAGAAACCGATCTTATTAGATCTATTTACCATGTCGAAGAGTTTAAATTACCAGAAGTTGGAAAGACTGTGAGATTACCCTTTGCAGAAGGTATAAGAATGTTGAAAGAAGATGGAGTTGACGTAGGTGAATTTGATGATCTAAGGTATCTATATCCCCATACAACCCTCTTTTTCAATTTTAGTAGACACTAATATTATTTGACATTAGCACACCAGATGAAAAAAGATTAGGAAAATTAGTCCTTGAGAAATACAAGACGGATTTCTATATTTTAGATCAATACCCATTAGCTATACGACCATTTTACACGATGCCATCTCTTGATAACCCCGTACATCAACCTGACTCAAAAGACCACGATCCAAACGGTGGATATAGTAACAGTTATGATTTCTTCATGAGAGGTCAAGAAATCATGTCCGGCGCGCAACGTATCCACGACGCCAAGTTCCTGGCAAAGAGGATGAGAGAACACGTCACTCCCGTCGACCCCGAAGCTCCAGGGTTAAAAGACTACGTCGACGGGTTTAAATACGGTTGCGCACCTCACGCAGGAGGAGGTATCGGGTTGGAAAGAATCGTCATGTTATGGTTAGGTTTACCCAACGTTAGATTGGCGAGTCTATTCCCACGAGATCCAAGTAGATTAGCGCCATGATCTGTATTTTATAATCATATTATATATCAGATACATTACATGACAAAAACGCCTTTTTGGCAATATCTTTTACTCTATCAATTTCATTTCCAGTCATTTGTCTATTCCCCTTTTTTATATCGTCTCGAAACTTTTCTATCGTCTCTACGTCATCCATACCTACAGTTATATTCACCTCCCCGTCATCTAGATTAAGTTGTACAATCCGTTTGAGTAGTTTGATCATTCTACTAGTATCCTTCCCACCAGAAATGAATACTGCAGGTTTGTTATTCGGAAACAAAGTACAAGACGAAAGACATATCCAAACGACACGTTGTAAAACATCAGATGTTCGTTTCGTATTCTCCAACGTCTCCAAATCTGCTTTCAACACCTTGACGTGAACAGCTGCAGTATTTTCTGTAGTAGAGAGGTTTAGTTTTCGACTCAACTTTTTCAAAGCAGAGTTGAGATCTGAAAGAGTATTGAACGACGGTATTGATGAAGAGAATTTAGAAAGTTCTGAACTATAGATCAGAGGCGGCGCCAGACACATCTCTTCTTCATTCAACACTATAGCTGAATTAGGAGTGGAGGTGGTTAGAAGAGATGTGAGTGCTTTGGGAAGGATGTCTGTTTTCAAACTATCGAGTATGAACATCTGAATATTATCGTGTAGAGTCTTGTCAGAGATGGTGTATTCTATACTTGACATGTAGAGCTGGACAGGTATATATAGTTCTTCAGATATTCGTTCGTTGATTTGAAACGTAGCTTGTTGTTTCAATTGTTTGATATCTTGTTCGAAACTGGCGGTTATGGCTTTTCGAAACTCTGTAGATAGTAGATGATGTAGTATGTCCTTGTGAAATGTCTTTTCTCTCAATAACTCTTCCATTTGTTGATTGAAAACCATATCCTTGTCTTGTTGTTCTAGCCATAATCTATGAGTAATCTCTTTTGATAGACTTTTGTACTCTGCTAAACAGGTTTGAAGTTTCGACGATTTGATAAATAACATATCTTTTGATGTCGTCAATTTGAAAGTTATTATCCTTTGATCAACAGTGAAATCATCTGTATCATTCCATTTCTTTGCATCCAGTCTGTCTATGATTTCTGTCAAGTTGCTCGAAGTTTCATCATTCTCGATTTTTAGTAGATAGAATCCTTGTCCATCAATGTATTTTCTAATTTGATCTTCTCTCCCTAGTAGATCCGACTCCATCTTTCTCCTCGTCGCTTCTATTGGTATAAACCACACTGACCCATCTCTCATCTCCAACTCCCATTCATCACCCTCCTTATTGATACCATTCATGCCCAAAACCTCCTTGAAGAGACATTGATCAACACACTTGATAACAGTCGATAAACAAACCTCCTCTCCTTCCATTCTAGCTTCCTCACACATCTTCATGAGTTTCTCCCTCGCTTTCACACTAACATAACCCTCATTCTCTCCATCCCCCACCCTTCCTCTATCCACATCATAACAAAAACTCCTTCCATAAACCTTGACTATCTCCCTGATCCTCTCAAAGTCCACACCAAAGAAATCTCCCACGTCTTTTAGTCTCACATGACCCTTTCGTCTGAGCGAACTGAAAACGTAAATCCCAATGACCTTTTGAATCATCGGCGAAAGATCATTCTTCTTTCTCGATTGTGGAGTCGACAGTTCAGAACATTTATCGATTTCTCGTAATATCAGAGGGATATGTTCGTTCTTCAAACTCAGGAGAGAAACGAGAGTTGAGATGGGTATAGAATTAGATGGAACAGATAAAGTCAGGAATTTTATATGTGATATTGCAGTGGGGATATGAAGTAGGGAATTGGGGACTGTAGAGGGAAGAAAAGAGCTAGAGTCAGGACTAAAGAGGGTTATGAGATTGGATACATCGTTTGGGGAAAAGATTGAGGATGGACTTGACATGATTGTTGTTATACTTTGTTAGATTAATGAAAGGGGGAGAGGATGTGGATAGGGAATGGAAAAGTGTAAACAGTAAACCCTGACACGAATGAATTGAGAAATATCAAGATTCACATCACTACGCTCTCATTGTTATTACAAGTGTAGATGACAATCATGTTATTTGTATAGTAAGTTATATCATCTATATTTGAGGGTGGATTAATTATTCATAGTCATATTTCACAACACTACATATAACATAATCTATCATCTTTCATTCTATTTGTATGTCATCTGAAATGACAACTGTACGGCAATATAAACAAATAAAAGTAGATTGAAATTGTCGAATATAAAAGTCATACTAATATATCAGCCATATATATATATAGATCAGTTACAATATAGGTTAAAGGATGAAAACATTATAAAATCAAACATTTATTCTTTTTATGTTTACCCACTGGCTTTGGGTCAAGTACGGCTCTATATAATTAAGATGGAGTCAGTAAATATTCACATCATTTGATATTAATATAACCTACTTGATGGCTTCATCAAATACAGCCTTTAAATTCGTCCCAGTCAAAGCAGAACATTCGATATATTTGATTGCTTTGATTTCTTCCTTTACTGCTCTAACTTGATCAAATTGTATTGGTGCCATTTTTCTTTGTGATAATTGTTGTATTGTAGCTTCATCCTCTCTTAAATCTAATTTTGTTCCTACCAAAATGATTGGAACATCTGGAGCATGATGCTCAATCTCCGGCCACCACTAACAAATAAAATATTAAGTGAAAAGTCAATTATATAAATGGAAAATAGAATATTGATTTACCTTTGCCTTTACGTTATCAAAGGATGGCGGACTGACAATTGAAAAGCATATAAGAAAGATATCTGTTTGTGGGTATGACAAGGGTCGTAATCTATCATAATCCTCTTGACCTGCAGTATCCCATAATCCAAGTGTGACAGTACTATTACTATCTATCGTTATGTCTACTGAATAATTATCGAACCTGTAATTCTGATCAATTCATGTTTACAATCGGTTTATGATTGGGTGAAAATATCCATACACTGTGGGGACATATTCGCTTGGAAAGCGCTTTGTCGTATATGATATAAGTAAACATGTCTATTGGTTCAATGTATAAGTAAATATATTTGATTATTTGGAGTATAAATGGTTGATTGATTGATTGAATGGAGGATGGTTATTTGACCGACCTTTCCGACAGCTCCGTCACCTGTTACTACACACTAGATTTATATAAATGAGCGACCATTTAATATTAATAAAAGAAGGGTGACTGTAACATACCTTGATTGATTTGTTGGGCGCGATATCCATCGCCATCTGCTTTGATTCTTTTTGGTTGATGATATGATGTGGACAAATATCAAACTTTAGCTCGAAATTAGGTCCAATAAAGATAGTTGTTGACTAGCTATAATAATGCGATAATGATAATGGTTATAGCTAATAAATATATGTATGAAAGAATAATGACGATGTTATTTCGGTTGTCTTTACTGTTTGATTCAAAAACTAGCCGGTTGCTGATTGACTGATCGCACGGATGTTCAAAAGCCGTTGGAATTACCCGCTAGACGCAACCGTTCTTTTACTGTATGGTTGAACGAATTACTATCGCCTTGGACGACTATTCAGTGATTTCCAACACTGTCACAGGAAAAGTGTTTAGCAAGATGATAGGATATTCTTGGTAGCAAACCCCACTCGTGACCACAGAAGTAATTAACAATGTCGTCTATTGTTACTCGTTTTGGATTAAGAGAGGCTAAAGAGAAATAGAAGAAAGGAAAATCTCTTGGCGAATAAAAACAGAGCAAAGAGACTATCAACTATCACAACATATACATAAACATAATAAATTAACAGTATGCGATAGATATATCCTACTCGTCTGTATTTAGTCAAAGTCATTACGGACATGATATTGTTATGAATATATACAAATTGTTTTAATAATGCTAATCGATCAATACTAAAATATATATGGAATTATCTGGCTATGCATCATTACTCAACTTTTGCTTCTTTTTCTTTACCAATGGTACATCTGTAATCGTATCCGAAACTGCTTTTTGTAACAACTTTTGATATGCTTGGTGTGCATCTTTTGGAGCAATAGACGACTTTTGTTTAATTTTACTAACAGATTTGTCCTTTGACTTGCGCTCCTTCTTATCGTCTTCATTTTTGCGTTTCTTCTTTTTGATAGTCTTGATCTGATCATCTTGAGATGATGATTGTAGACTATTCTCATCCTTTGTGGTCGGCTTTATATTATTATCACCTTCAATCTCCTCCATCTTGTTACTGATGATCTCCTCCGTCTTGTTATCAACAGTCTCCTCCATCTTGTTACTGATTATATTAAATCTAGAATGTTTTCCATATCTTTCCGATAATTCATCAAACTTCCTCTTTGACCCCGTCTCTTGCTTCTTCTTCATCTCCAGTCTTTGCTTATCATACTCCTCATTCCCTGATAAGGCATGTTTTATAAATCTATTTGCTGCGTCTGTATTCAATTTCGGTTGCGGTCCTTTATTTTCTACAGATTTGATCTTTTCAAAATATGCCTTTACTCTCGACAATTCTTTGAATATAGGATGTGCTTTTGCGTCGACGTTGCTTAACTTTAGATATGAGAAGAGTAGTGCTTCAATTGCGTATGCCATATGTATGCATATTTTTGCTTTGTCTAAGAGTGGTGATTTATTTAATGTTGTTGTAAATGATTGTGATGTAAGCGGTTCGAGTGCTGTCGTTACGTGATCAACATTATTAGATAGATCTTTCAATAGGCGTTGGATGTTAGTTGAATCTGTCATTTCAAGTATGATTGGTGATTTATACGTTGTGGTCAACAAGTATGATATATTTTTTAATGCACTTCAAAAAAATATAATAAAAATTATGGCAATTTACGTCATGGGGCATTTGATATTGATGAATGCGCCAGCTAAAATTAGTACATTACCGTGGATTGTCCATGTAGAACTCGATGAGAAAATACACGTTTGCCCGTCTCTGCACATATAAGAATTTACAATCAGATCTGAGCATCGACAAAGCCACAATCAAGTTCTTTGCAAGTATTCCTACAGTTGAAATAAAAGTCACTTCTCGTTAAATCAAGATAGCCGTCAGACAGGAGATTTAATACATATATACAATCATAACTTCATTTGTTTACCATTACGCTGCTGTTCTAGCCTCCAATCTTTCTTTCTCTTGTATGAAACTACCAAGATGCCTTTTTGATACCAGGTAACGATCCTTCCAAAGCATGCATTCGGAATTGAAACTAATAAATCATCAAATTAGTAATCAATTCAACCAATATCATTTATAACAACTCACTCTGGCCATTCTAGCATCTCTAAAAACACCTTTTGCCTTTCCACCCATTATACATCGATTTCGGATTTGTGTTGAACGTGTATAACAATGCATTTGTGACAATTGTAATTGCGCTGTAGCTCTTGCTCGTGGAGGTAAAGTAGTATTGCGAATGACATAACGAAGGGCTTGTCTACGTATGTATATCGTCAGTATTTGGTATATCTTTCTTTTTACGTTCCTTTGACGATGATAATTACCGTTCAACTTCATTCTTTTCAAACACTTTTCTTTTCGTGTGATCTCGTATAATACCGATATTGACAAAACAGCCCAAGTCTAATTTCTTTGCTCTAAATTGTGCCATGATGTTTTGAATTGCGATGTATCAAGAGTTCGAATTCATTATGTTGGGCGTAACTTATCATTATTCACATTGACAGGAAAAAGATTTGCTGACTAAGCCGCCATTCTACCATGAATTCAAGGGTATTCTTCTAAAATTAACCAAATATGATGATAATTACACGAGGGTTTCAAAGTGGAAATGTATATTACAGACTCTCAAACTATCTAGTGATGTCTTATGATGCATTCCCCATAATTGAGATATTATAATGCCATTTGCTAATTTTATCACCGCTCTTTATAATGCAATTTGTTCGATAATCATCACACCAAGACACTCCATCTTCATGTCTTTAGTATTGACTAGCAGCTTGTTGACAAGCCTTTAATTGATCCAAATACCACCCACAAATATTCAAACTACCCTGATTTTGGTCCATACATTGGCGGAAAGCATTAACATCATTGGCACAAGCTCCTTGATTCTGTTGATATTGTGTGCCAGCAGAGTTGTATGATTGATCCATCGATAACATGTTTGATTGATCTGCCGACATTGCATTCGACTGTTCAGAAAGAGGCGCGGATGAAGCGCCACCACCGAAAAATCCTCCAATGGCGTGTCCTATTGATGATCCTACAGCAACACCGCTAATTATACGGTTAATAACACATTTTTTTGATTTTGCAAAAAGTAAGTACTTACGCTGCAGTGCTTGCCATTTGACCAAAAAGACCTGAACCGCCAGATGACTGAGTTGGGGCTTGCTGTTGTGTTGCAGGAGGATGCGCTGCAGTAGATGATGATCGAGATTGTTGAGGAGGGGCTCTAGCAGCAGGAGCAGACACGGAAGGTCGCCTGGATGATGAAGCGGAACCACCACGTTGACGAGGCATGATTTATTGTACTATGAAGATTGTTAGGTTGTATGTTTGAACGAGGTAAGTTAATGCAAGTACTCGTACATAAAATGCAAATTCCATAAAACTAGATAGTCATGTGATTCGATCAAATTAAGCTTTTCACACTCCAAGCTGTGTTTCCCACCAGAAAATCAATACATATTATTGCATATTCTTTGCGACAGTCTTTTTGACTTGACGCCATCTCGAATCATACCTCAATGCCTAATGTAATGATATGTATTTAACGAAAATCCAAACTCTGCATGATTTGAGTGTCATGACTCGAGGATTGGTAGGTAACATGTAGGTCAAAATAAAGATCCACTTTACATTCCATCTCCTTGTTTATATCCTTGTATTCACAACACATCAACCCCACTTTGTGCCCCACTTTGTAGTATATAGATAGCAGTGATGTTAAGCGTATCTTGACCCTCTCTTTGTTTTTCGATCCTTCCAACAAACAAATATGCTTTCAACAATGGTTATAATGAACAATGCTCCAACACTGCAGTCAAGACGACAAATCCCCTTTCCATTGCGCCTGGATCATACAGGTGACGAGCATATTTCGACACTTGAGATATTGGACGATTATGCAAATTCAAATGAAATGGATGAGAGTGTTTTGATTCACGAAGAGGATATGAAGCCATCTTTGTCTTGTTATTCTCCTTGTTATGTCACAAATAGAAAACATTCTCAACTCAAGGATGAACCGCATATGTCAAGCTGGCCATGTGTCCGACAAGGTTCGAATCTCACCTTGCGTAATAAGCATAGTGATACAAATACAATCGTCTATTCTACCATTTCGGTACCACTAGAAGCTCTCCATCATGATGACAAAGCATTGGTGAATTACAATCGAGAGTACGCTGATCAGTCAGAGTGTAAATTATCTTCTCCCACGATGGAACCACGAGCACCACTTCCTGTACGCTTGAGATCTTTGACTGTCAACTCAAATCCACAAAAAATCGGCCTACTTCCTTGTCATCTCATTCCATCGAATAACATCAGCAACCGTAGAACAGTCTCAAATCCTCAGACGGCAAGACCTACAAGTCTAAATCTAACTCCATTACATTCTCAAATATCGATCAGACCTACATTATTACGTGCCCCACATACAGCTCCATATATGACTGGTGTAACTAGATATCATGCTCAGCCTATCGTCAATAGTGCAGTAGATTCTCCTCGAACGTTACAGTTTCCCATTACACCAACGAAAAGTGTATTTGAAAGTGATAGCGAATTAACTGATGATGGCCGATCTACTGTTCTAAAAAAGGCAGATCAGAGAAAATTTCGAAACAAATCAAGAAGTAAATGGAAGAGGCAATGGTCGTGGTCTAGCGTCAATAATGATAATAACAATAATCATGTCGATGGATACCACTCAGAAAACAAGAACAACAATATAGAATGTATACCTCTATCTGATATAAATACAAATATTATACAACCCTCCATAAACAACAATAACAATAATAATAAATCCAGACAAAGATCAGCTTCAACGACTGTATGGCAAAAAGCATTTGTTAATTGTTATAAACCTTGACAATCAGAAATAACCTCAATGAATATCAGCCATATCTTGTTTATATCTATCCAAAGCACGTCTTTTCGATTCACTAAATTCGACATGTGGTTTAGGATATCCTAACTTTTCAAAATCTTCCTTACTTAACCTATCATGAGGCGAAAAGACCGCTTTACCTTTGACTTCCTTTAATTCAGGTACCCATTTTCTTATGTAATCACCATTTGGATCACATTTCTCTGCTTGTGATACAGGATTAAATACGGTATAATTAGGTTCCCAACCTTGAGTATTACTCGCTAGATCCCAGTCAATCAAAGTTTCGGCAAAATACCTTTCACCTTTTCTATAATCGATTAATAGATTAGTTCGCAAATAACTGGCCGTGTTCATTCGAAGTCGATTATGCATCCATTTCTCAGTATTTAATTGTCTCATTCCTGCATCAATAAAAGGTACTCCTGTAGTACCTTTATACCACTTTTCCCATCCGTCATGATCATCTTCCCAATTAACATATTCGAATTTCAAATTCTGTGGTAAATTCATACTATTATGTGGTATGAAACTTAGAATGTGACGATAGAATTCTCGGAAACAAATCTCTCTTGTCCAGGACGCTATACCTTTATCTCCTGATTCTGAATCGAATGGTTGGTTCTTATTAGCCTTTCTAGCAGCAGATAATGCTTGTCTTGTTGATACGGCGCCTGAACTGAAATAGACTGACATACGAGAACTAGAGTCTTTGGCAGGATTAGATCTTGTTGCAGCATAATCCGATACTTTATCCGTAAGGAAATGATTCAGTCGATCCATTCCACCTTTATGACCTCTTGGCCATAATTTTCTTAACTTTTCCTTCTCCTCACCATCTAACGTTTGTTTTGATTCTGGCATGAAAGGGATTTCACAATCAAACAATTCTTTCAATTCATTCTTTGCGCTGTCATCATTCTTCGCCGGTGCAGGAACTGTATTCAATAATCCTGGCTCTTCTCTAATTCTTTCCAACCAAGCTTTATGATATGGAGTAAACACTTTATGAGGTCCACCACCTTTTGTCTTTAGTTCACCAGGTTTGATCACAGTCTGATCATGCTCGACCTCAAAATTTATTTTCTTATCTTTACAAATTTTCGCAAAGTCAACATCTCTTCTCAACTCGTCGACTTCATACTCCAAATTCGCAAATACATGACTGACGTTATACTTTTCGACAAAGTCTGACAACCTCTCTATCTTCTGGTCTCTTTCTGGCACTGTGATTATGTATAACGGAATATTTAACTCTTTCAATTCATCTCTCATATCTCTTAGAGTTTCCAGCATGAAATCCGCCCTTGCTGGACTCGTACCGTGCCAATCGAGATCTTTGGGAGAGTAGAGGAATAAAGTAATCAAGCGTCCTTTTTCATTTTCTTTCTTGGAAGATTCCAATAGTCGAGACGCGGAATATAGACCCGTGTTGTCGGTTACACGCAGGTCTTTTCCACGGAACCAGTGGAGGATATTTCGCGTCGAATCGGTCGCGAGAGAAGACGTTATCGATTCGAGTTCGGTCAGCGGATCGTGGGAATCGATTTCTCGCGCGCGTTTGGGTGTCGGGTGGGTGAGATAGGAATCGTCGGCTGGAGAAGGTGAGCGTGCGTGTTTTTTGGAATTGTCACCGTTTGGAATGGCTGAAGAAGACATGTTGTAAGATTTAGAGTATTGATATATAGAATGTAGATGTGGATAATTGCATTTTGTCACTGGACAGGAAATGACATTCTTGAGCACTGTTTGCGATTGTAATCGATAGAACGAGTGACGATGAAGCATTGAACGAAAACACAAAGCTAGAGTGTCAATACTACATACCACACAAATGGTGAATTTCATAGAAACGGGGTAATAGAAACGGTTATTTTTTAGAAATAAAATCAATTACGTCATGGTTCATCGTCAAGATGTCAGATCTGAGATCGATCGATCTACAGTCCGTGCGTAGTTCGTCCAACAACCAGATCTCAAAGTGTAAAATCAAATGCCATTCTCAAAAAATAATATTAGCACGTGAAATTATACAGTAAGTTACGTACACCAGGTAATAATACAATCTATCATTATTCATAACACATCAATGTCATCGTCATCAGGTAACCATCCATATTGACTATTATCACCTCTTAATTTATCAAGCACACCTCTTTGTATCATCTCACTCAAGCTCACCGGAGGAGGTCTTGGTCTTTCCTTGATCAATCCTGCCGCTACTTTCCTACTCATTTGAACTTCTCTCTCAAGCGTTTTCCCAATCCTTTCTAATATCCATTCCGTTTCTGATTTATAACTCATCAAAGGTGAATCAGAACCTAACCACGTCCAGACTTCTTTTTTAGGTTGGAGTTTGAATTTCGAAATCATAGATGTAGTACGTAACGCTTTTGGAACGAGATGTTGGTCTGATTGAGTCTCTGGATCGACGTTATCCATTAATTTGAGATAATATTCCCATTCTCGCCATGTATATTTCTTTGCAGGTGATGAGAATAAATCACGCATTAATGAACGTAATTCTCGTGCCAATACTACGTGATAGAAATGTAAATCTCTGGTGTTTCTAACGTGATGGTCAATTTTATCGGCTTCGGCCGCATATAAGCTTTCATCTTTCTCGATATGTAAAGCTAATCTTTCTGTGACATGATCGTATTCTTCTTCTTCATTTTCTTCTGCATTATCCATATTCTCTGCGGCTTCGTTTGATTCTGGTATTTCTCCAAGTATACCTGCAGGCATGAACCTTCTTTTAAAATCATCCGCTTTAAATTTATGTTTAAAAGTATGACGCATGACATGTTTGATTTGTGCTCGAAATCCTTCTTCTCCTGGTAATACAGTCAACGTTCCAAACCATATAGTAAGATCTCGAAAAGTAGCAACAACAGTATCACTCATATCACTGATTAAAATTGTCAAGGTAGGTACAGCTAACAAAGTCCAGAATACAAAAAAAGCCTTTCCCGAATTTGATTTTGGATAACTATCTCCATATCCAATTGTTGTTAAACAAGTATATGCAAAATACATTGCATCAAAATATGACCACTTTTGTGGAGCTTCTGATTTATAAAATACCAAAGCACCTATAAACCAAAGACCAAAAGCAGCAGAAGTAGAAAAAGCCAAAGCCAACCATTTTCTGTCTCTATCAGCATGGTCTTGAACTTTTCTCATCACTTCAAATTCAAGCTCACGTCTTTGATTTACATCAAGTGATCGATTATCAAATGTCATAGTGGTAAATCGACTGACATTTATTTCTTGACTAACCGGATCGATACTACGAATTGCTCTTAATCGTTTCTTTTCCATCATACGAGCTGATAATTTTGTTTTACCACGATCTAATATCAATGTACGTATAGAACTTATGACAAGACCGATGATAATTATACCACCGATAGCATAAAAGAATAAAAGTACTCGACCTGTATGTGTTGCGGGCGCAAAGTCCGATCCAAGTCCGATAGTCAGTAAAGTCAAATCAGCCCAGTAAAGAGCATCTAGAAACTCCCAACCCTCAACAGAACTATATATGACAGCACCAACCAATAAATAAGTAACAAATGCCATTGTTTGTAACATTAAAGTTCGTTGAGCAAGTGTTAATCTAAATCCATCTTTATAATGACCTTTCCAGTAACCCCAAACAGTCAAACACATTAATCCTGATATTACTATATATATTATTGCAGCTTGTATAGCGTAATAAAAGGCAGGTGTAAGTGCATGTCTACCTTTGGGAGCAGCAGGTGAATTAAAAGGTAAATGATATGTTGGAGAAGCAGCAAAAGCAGCAGTATCAGCAATGAGTAATAATCCAGCGAGTAGAAATCCAGACACAGATATAGGTTGGGCAATTTTAAATCTCAATCGGCGTGACATGTTGAGAAGTAAAGCAATATTGGCCACAGCACCACAAGCAAGCGATAACCCATTGATCGCCAATAACCATATAGGATCAGGTATCTTAGTCCCCGTCGCTTCATTTTCTCCAACAGGTATATATGTTCTCCATCCTCTTACTAATGCGCAAACACTAAAAGCATTCGCCAAAGGTCCAAAAGCACCAGCAATTAATGGACATCCTGTCGATGCAAACCACCACAAACTTGGATCTTTATAATCTGCTTGTTGTCGTTGAATGGCTTTTTTCTCCTTTTCCAAATCCGCTTTCCGCTCTCGATCAAGTCTTGCTAAATTGGATTCACCGTCGAGATCGCCATGCCTGACTTCTTTCTCTGCATCTTTTACCAACTTGATTGAACCGGGATCGTTCATCGCGTATGAAATGGTCTAATAATAACATAGGAGATGGTAGGATTATGTATGGATGAATACGAGAAGTTCGTACATTGCTTGGATACATTTCGACATAGGTTCCACCTGGCAAATCCGTACCAACAATTAGGGCTGTTTGAGTGTTGATTTGTTTCAGGTCATTTGCGCTGAAATGCAACTGTCAAATCTAGAATGACGTATGGTTCACGGGAACCTTTGCCCTGGCTTCACCAAATGCCACGATGCTAAACGGCATTATTCAAACTGACCTTTCTATTTTGGTCGTGTTATTTATTGTATATTTATAAGTATATAAGGATGCATTTCAGCGATCAAGCAATGCTCAATCGAAAGATTACATGTAATGAATTCAAATAATGTGAAAAATATCTAGTTTGACAGGGAACAAATTAGTGCACGGACCCGCAATAAATAATATCCATGATTACCTGCATAATCAAGTCTAATAACCACATGTCAGCACAATCGGTGTTTGAATTGAGACCAATTGCTCTTTTGTTATCCATCCCTGTCAATGCATGTCATCTACGTAGATGCAAAGCAATGACCTGTGATAAGTTTTCACCCCTTTTTCATAACAATGCTGTAATTTCACTTTCCACGACTTCACTTCACATTTGACAGCTTGATTAGTAATGATTGGAGCTTTTTGATCACGCAATCCCTCATTGACGATCACCCACAATTCACACCGCTATATCTGCTCGATTTTACCTTTCAAATTTCTTTCTTTTCTTTTCTTTTCTTCCTTCATCTCATCTTTTTTTCTTTAGCACTTTTTAAAGTGCAGTCTATGGATAATCCTTTCAGCTGAATCATTCAGTTGTTTGTTATTCATTCATTCATCGACCATACTACTCAGTCTCTTTTCACCGTCATCACAAATATTCTTGTGATTCCTTCACGTATCATTCATCTCTTTGACATTCATCAAATTTTCAGAGATATTTGTAAGTTGTATTGACTACCATTGATTAGTTTGTTTCGTACAGATGGCTGACAATGACTTTCTTGTAGACTAGACTTCACCATCCATCGCTCCTTATGTCTACCTCGGACACTAATGAGGCTCCTGCAGCTTGGAAAGAAGTAACAGCCACAACATCCGGCTTCGAAAACCTTTCCATTCGTAATGAGGTTTTTCCTCTTGGTGATGCTGAGATAGAAAAGCAGTTATTTGCCCCACGTGGAAAGGGTGCTGGTGAGAATTTAGTGGCCCTCGAATTGGAAATAAAATGTGAAGGTCCAGACAGAAAGCCTGCCATACAAGATGTACGTCCTCATTCAACACCACTTATCCATTATTGCTGACTAAAAAACCACAGTTCGCACACAGTGGATTGAACCCTCTTATACTAGATAACATGGCCAAAAGTGGATTTCAAAGACCAACAGCTATTCAAGGGTTTTGTATCCCAAACATTCTTGCGGGCAAAGATATTGTTGCTGTTGCTCAAACAGGATCTGGTAAAACAGCCGCATATCTTGCACCATCAATCTCTACCCTCATTGACAAGGTTGCAAAGATTTCTGGTCCTCGTATCGATACAACTATTGCTGGATATGATCCAGACAAGCACAAAGTACGTGCTGAACCACTTATCTTAGTCGTGTGTCCTACACGGGAGCTTGCCCTCCAAATCTTCCACGAAGCACGGCGTTTAAGTTACCGCTCCTCTTTCCGTTTAGCAACAGCTTATGGAGGGATTCCGTTGAAGATGAACCTTCAACAACTTGGCAAAGGATGTGACATCCTTATTGGAACTCCTGGCAGACTTGCCGACTTACTGGATCGTCCCGAAATCTTATCTATGCAGCGAGTTAAATATACAATTATAGATGAAGCAGATGAGATGTTAACTAGTCAGAGTTATGTAGACGCTTTGAGTAAAATCCTGGAGGGTGGTGGTAAGTAGGATTGTAATATACACTCAGACGACTTTATTGACATGTATATTTAGATTCAAACGAAGACGCGGACCATCATTATCTCATGTTTAGTGCAACCTTTCCAAAAGAAGCAAGAAGTTTAGCTCGCCAATATCTTCAACAAGACCATGTTGTTGCTCGTGTCGGTCGTGCAGGATCTACACATAAGAATGTCACACAGAAGTTCATTCAGACTGGACGACACGAAAAAGACCAAGTTATACTAAAGATCTTAGAAGACATGGAACCAAAATCAACCCTCATTTTCTGCAACAACACGCCTGGAGTAGCTCGTGTGGATGATCTTCTATTCAAAGCAGGATATCCGACAATGTTTCTCCATGGTCAACGTCCTCAACACGAACGTGAAGATATTCTGTAAGTCTCCAATCATGTTCATTAAATCATCTACTGACATGCTCATAGCCGCAATTTTCATCTTAAGAAACATTTGATTCTCATTACTACATCACTCACTGCTCGTGGAATTGACTTTGCTGATGTCGCGACTGTAATCAATTTCGACCTCCCATCTACTGAATTTGGTGGTATCCAGGAATATGTCCATCGTATCGGTCGTACGGGGAGAATTGGTCATAAAGGAAATGCTATCTCCATCTATAATCCTGATACTGACGAGAGTATTGCTCAAGATTTAGTCAATTTGCTTATCGAAGCTGATCAGGATGTACCTGAATTTTTATCTCATCTCAAGCCAGATGATGGGAACTTACAATTTAACGATGATACTGATGAAGAAGATGAGAATGGTGATCAAGGTATTGGTGGTTGGGGTTCTAAACCTGCCGATACTACTGAAGGAAATGATGGATGGGGAAGTGGAAGTGCAGAGAAAGTTGGCACGGGAGCTGAGAAGACTGATGAAACCAACAATGAATCCTGGGGAAGTGGTGCTGGAAAGGATACTTCCAACGCAGGATGGTAGATTTTGACAATCTTGGTATGCTAATTAGCAATTAACCAATACCAAATAGAATTTGTTTGATGGAAAATATTGACTTGATGATCAATATGAAGAGGTAGTAATATTACATGCAAATTGTCAAAAATATATAGGAAAAAATACATGAATTTCTTGCTTTAAAGTATGCTATGTCATGATGTCGTTAAATATCTACAATGAATGGTCAAGTATTAGTTGTTTTGAATATGTCGGACATATCAGCAGAGACAAGAGTATTCTTCCTCGCTCTCTTCTTCAATACATTCTCAATAAATGCTTCTCCTGCTTTGTATGAACTTCTAACAAGTGGGCCACTTGCACAATATAAAAATCCAAGGTCCAAAGCTCTTTTCCGCCACGTTTCAAATACTTCTGGCGTGATGTATTCTTCTACTTTCATGTGTCGTTTTGTAGGTCTCATATACTGTCCAAAAGTGATTACATCAACATCTACTTTTCTCAATTCTAGGAATATTATTAGTAGAAGATACTTTTGATATAGTATCTATATCTCACCTTTTAATGCATCCCATATCTGATCATCCTTTTCACCAAGTCCGAGCATCATACTTGTCTTTGTAATCAAACCCTCTTTACTACTTTTTGCTTTTTCCAAAACCTTTAAACTCTGACGAAACGTCGCTCTTCGATCTCTTACAAAAGGCGTCAATTCCTCCACAGTCTCTACGTTATGAGCATAAACATCCAACCCACTCTTTGCCACAATCTCCACCATATTCAAATCTCCCGCAAAATCCCCCGTTAGTGCCTCGACCAACATGGCCGGCGCCTTTTGTTTAATCTTGATGATTGTCTGAGCGAAATGCCTCGCGCCGCCATCTGCTAAATCATCTCGATCGACGGACGTCAACACGACATATCCCAGTCCCCAGCGCGACAACGCCTCGGCTGTATTCTCTGGTTCGTGGGGATCAAGTGCCGGAGGAGCCTTTGACGTCTTTACAGAGCAGAATCTACATCCTCGCGTGCACGTGTCGCCCATTAACATGATCGTAGCAGTCGCGGCGGATTTGTCGCTTCCGCCCCAGCAGTCGGAAATGTTGGGACAGCGGGCTTCTTCGCATACAGTGTGGAGGTTCAAGCCTCGGAGATCTTGCTTTATACGTTTGAAGTTGTCATTGGTAGGAATCGGTGTTCGGAGCCAAGAAGGCAGACGTGTATGAGACGATCCATTGGGAAGTGTGGTTGTCTGGAGAAGTGATGGGGAGAGTGATGGTGGAGGAGAGGTGACGAAATCTGAAAATGCTGGTCCGGTGTTTAGGCGATCGCTGAATGTGGTTTCTTTTCGTTTCGAATGTCTAGGGGAAGTGTCAATCGTTGTGGCGAATTTTCGATTACGGATTCGTTGGAAGATGGGAGGTTGAGTTTGATCTATGACTGACAAAAGATTTCGACAGCCAGCTGGTCGTAACTTAGCCATATTTGTAGATACAACGCTTAAGCGCCACCGATGGCCAGGATAGGTATCGTGGTATGTCGGTAATACTATTTTGCTTAACTCGAAAGCACGTGACTGAATAAATCCAGAAAATGTCAGATCTCCGCTTCTCCACAAACTAAAATGCAATAGAGTTTGGAATTAGTGATCCTCAGACAATTCATTTTGTAGGTTGCTAAGCATGATCATGTTCAGCTTTGGCGCGAAACTATAAGAAAAACCCAGGATCGAACATGGCTCGTACCTTCAAGTCATCGGAACCATTCTCCCGCGCCTGTAGAATTGAGCGGGTCGTAATGTCATCAAAAGTTACAAGTCATGGCTGAATTGTAATCTTAGCACAATTTCGCATGTTATATATCTAGTATTGGAATAATGTTGAACTTTGTCGAGACTTGTCTCAATTCTGTATGAATATGAATGATGCTCTTATGGAAGACAAACCAAACGTACAAAGTGCTGTTCAAGATAAGCAAGCAGGATATCCAGTCACAGTATCTCAGTACGGTGTTGCAAGCCCGCTTGACATCGAGCAACTCCCCCTCCCAATAAATCCCCTGAAATGTACAAAGGATAAGGCTCAAAGTCGACCTGGCAATGATAAGGTCGATCATGATAAAACTAAACAGGATGACAGAACCAAGGCATTAAGTAATCGACCATGGACTGGAAAGTCGACGGAAGATGTCATGAACGAGACTGTCATAAAAACGGGATTAGTCGATAAACCTATAACTAGTAATCTTAATGAAATGAACATTGGTCGACCTCTAATATGGCCAAATTTAAAATCCAAAGAAGGTATTTCTACTCTTTCTGCAGTATTTGTACAAGCAATGGAAAAGAGACAGTCATCCGGACGTTATAATACTCCTTCAACGTTCAAGCCTCCTCCGAGAGTGACTTTGACCGACACAAAGAGAGAATCATGGTTACGTGATCTGTCGGATCCGTCAGTACCTCTCCGTAAACTCAGCCGCACTATACCACACGGAATCAGAGGTAAAACACTTCTAGAACAATGCATAGACAAGAACATACGAGTTGATCGTGCCGTATGGTTGATTCAATGTGTCGGAGCGAACGAGATTCGTGCGTTTCGAAGAAAAGGTTCTGCCACGGGTGTTTCGAGTTCGGGCGAGTCGAGATGGGTTCAGGAATGGACATCTTGTGTCGAACAAATGATTTATGCAGTCATTCAGGACCATCAGAACATCAATTATAGCATTCGACTGAAATATATTTTGGCCATTTCAAGCAAACTATTTTACTTACGCTTGCTGGATCGAGATCGCTTTCTAGATTGGATACTCCTGACCTTGCATACTCTGTCGACTACGAAACAATCCACAACGGCACTGATCATCATCGTCAAGATGTTTTGGAAACCGCTGATATCTATACAGCAACGCTCGCGTCGTCTTGTCGAATCTTTGTTGCCGATCCTGAAAGATTGTACCGGATCGGCATCAATAGTAGCATATGCTGATGATATTTTTCAACTGCTCAAAAGACTATTATCACACCGACCAACCTGCTTTACAAGCTTAAAGTGCTGGCATGAATTGTATCCTGTCTTGATGAATTACAGTGTTCGACGAGATGACGTAGAAATCATAACTATTTTAAAATCAATTCATCAGCGATATACGCTTGTGAATAGCTCTCCTGAGGAAGCGCGAAGACTTTCTCGATCTCCGCGTTGTATATTATTCGAGAGACTTGACAACCTTGACGGATCTGCAGATCTAACAGGAGTCCTCCATGATATTGATAAATTGCCACTTGACAATTCTCAAATAATATGTGTGCTATATGATTGGGCTGTATCCTCGTATAGAAACGGTTGTTCAAGACGTTATCTGGTCATTAATTTAATGCATAAACTAGCTATTCCAAAGGAGATATTCGAGGAAACTATATTACAGCTTCTGGCTAAGCATTATTCGAATTCTACAGAATCAAGATCATCACCGGATATGCTTATATACGAGTTTGTACGTTCTGATATGTTTAACTATTCTCGTTATCTCTCCTGGTTGATATCCTCTGGATATTTAGCGCGTATAGATGATTCTGAACGATTTTCATTGATATTCACAATACCAAATGAAGTTCTGAATCCTGCAACGGCGGGCCTTTGCCGTTCAATTGCAGGTCGTATAAATCCCTCGCGACACTTGGATATGAGCTCTACATTTCTTGAAGAATTCACTGCTTCTTTGCTCGACAATTGCGAGGATTTGATGGTCGAGACAGATTATACTGTAATCTTCAACCGTTCGGAGCTTTCTGCTAGACTAGCTTGTATTAACTATGCCTTGACACGAATTAGAGGAGATGTACAATCATCAAAACCAAATCTTTCAACACACTCTTTCTGCATTCTTCGCTCTTGTATAGAGGGGACAACTGATTTACGCTTATTGATTGATCTCTTTGATCTCTTTGACGCTGCTGCCAGTCTTGAGCATCTCAGTGCTTTCATTGATACTATAAGAGCTCATCGCCGTAGTTTCGATGCTATCGGAGTATTACAGTCTTTGACTGAACGAGCCATCATTGCATATAATAAAATACGGTGTGGGTTCCAATTCGAACGGCAACTTCTACGCTCTCTACTCATGCTCTGTCAATGTCAAACGTCATTCACTGACTTCATCAATGCTCTGGAAGGCGAGATTTTGGTAAACGACCAATCGATGCAAGCATTTTGTTCTCCCGCATCAGATAGTGCGATTAACATTGAGTCTCAGTCCACAGACGAGCATAATACCGTTGACCAGATTCTTTCGAGTGGTAATGTCATGGATGAAGGAATGTTTCATCAAATATTCCAAAGAATTCTGAGGGAAATAGAGAGTATCGGTTCATGTGAGCTTAATCATATCGGTACAGCAGGTCGATGGTTTACAAAGCTAAGAAAGTTTGATGAGTCCTTATTTGACACACACACTACTACAACATTTGATCAGTTATTAGAGAGTGGTGATCAGTCAGCTGTTAGTAATTTCTTAGTAGCTCTATCAATACACGAAGCTTTGGAGACTGGGAGAATGGTTGAAATACTGAATTTGTCGTTTGATAATTTGTCAGAAGGACCTGCCCCAACCAAGTCTAGGGCTGCTGGAATGCTGCTTAGTATATGGTTATGCGACGATGGTGTCGATCATCACTATCAATCTGAAATTTATAGATTTCGTCTTGCACGTTATACCATACAAACGGATCATTCTACATGGATTTTGAAATTGTTTCAGTATTGCATGACTGATCAGACAAATGTGAACGATATTGTCACGTCAGATAACTATATTAGTTGGTTAAGAAATGCATATCTTGTCAATCGACCGAACTTTTCGAAATCTATCGATGAATGCTCGCCGCATAGCCTTTCCCTGGTAGGAGCAATGGCTGGCTTTAATGGGACTACTAATAGAACTACAACGAAGGAACTTTTGTATGATATAATTATGCAAGAGGATGAGCTACGCATACCTTTTGTACAACTCTATCTTGACACAATCACAAAATTGGACAGAAGTGATAAATTGACACAAGCTCTCTTTGAAGGATTTAGTTCAAGTATTAATTCGGACAGTCGGCTATGGCTACAGTTGTTACAACATGTCCCTGTCAAAGTGTCGGGCTTGTTGTACCATGAAGTTTGTGAAAACATCATCAAAAGTGTTGAAGAGTGGATCGAGTCTGATAAAGAGATTGAAAGTACTCATGATATTACCAGGTTACTACAAGTCGCTGCGTGTACTGCTGTAAGCGACATTGAAAGGTCAAGTCAGTTGATCAATCTCATCTACAATTTACTCAAACGTATATTAACGGAATTTACATCTGTTACTGTCGGAAGAGCGCTAGAAGATGTGACAACGAGGTATGGTACTTCTTATCCTTTATAAAACCACACATTCACTGATGACATGCAGTATCACTAGTTCGATACATTTATCATTGATTTCTTATAACGCACAGGCCGAACATGTTTCTGCCTTGAGTCGGTCAATACAAAATTTGACTGATCTTATCTTAACCCTTAGGGCGTCACTACCATCACAATCTTCTCTAGTGGTGATGCTTGAAGATGCAGCAAGTCATTTCACTCGAGCCATGTCAAAAGATACCCTTAACAATATCTATCAGAGGTTATCCGAGACAACAAAACAGGATAACAAAGTAAGGTATATTCTAGGTATAGAACCTATATCGCAGCATGAGAATTGGGTCATCATGTCTCGATCTACTTCAAAGAACAGTGGGACCGAATCATCACCTCCCGGCCCCCAATCTCCCCGTCTCAATTCTACATCTCGTGTCGTGACAAATCATCAAGATATCAAATATACGAAGTACAATATTCGATATTGGGAAATGATGCAAGACTCGACACCGAATCCTAACATCAATGACTCTGCGATTAATTTGCAATTATTCTCCGCGAGAAAAGTCTTGTAATTTCATCATTATCATTACATATTGTACATATAACTAGACTAGACTTGTAATATTCTTAATGACCATTTGCTTCGACTCTCCAGAACCATTCCAAGACTTCTAACCCTTCATTTCTTTCCTTTTTCATGTTCGGTTTATCACTAGTATTTCCCACCCTTTCATCTCCACCTTCTATCGTCGTTTCAACATCCTTTGATCCATGCTTCATACACCTCCTACAACACGACCCAAGATCAAAGACCTTTTTGATCGTCGTGCACATTCCCCTTTTCGCTCTTTTCTCTCCACCCCCGTTAGGAAGTTCGGTAGTCCTCTGCCTCTGCTCACCCTCTCTCTCTGACTTGTCTTCGTTCCCAAGAGACGATCGTCTCGCGACTCGCATCGCCTCTGCTCGTACACGTCCAAACAAGGATTCTTTACGTCTAAAACGATGCACAGACGGCGGAGGAGATCGGTTCGTAACGCGCAGGTGGGATAGTAAATACCTCGCGTCTTCGTCGAGGGAAGAGACGTCGCTTTCGGACGTCGTGGGGGAAAGACGGGGTGAGTAGGTGATGTACTGCGAGACGAAAGTTGCTCTAGACGTTGTATGACGAGGCATGGTAGAAAACAGTACTGTATATGCAAGGACTAGCGTCGAGATGTACTTCTCGAGAATAGATGGTATTAAAATATGAGGTGGATAGTATGTAGAGAAGTGTGGTAATGCAATGGGAATATATTTGAGAGGGAAATATGCCAGGATGAGTTATAGAAGGGGTGTTTTATACTTGTGTAATGTCTAGCTAAGACATGGCTCACCGACTGATATAGACATGACTTACCATCTAATAAGGACATAACTTACTAAATAATGAGGATATATATCTACCAATCGCCTTAAAAAATGCATCGTGCGATACATAAGTAAGACATGAAAAAAAAGACACATGATTATAGTCAATATATTATTTACTCACATACTTTCATCACCATGACTACCGACAAATAATTCATCCGAAAGACTTTCCATTCTCACCACCTCTTCCACTCCCTCCAACAATCCCGCAAAATCATCCACAAACGCCCGTGCTACATCATTCGTATCGACATTCCCCACGCCCTCTCTTTCAAAACTCGTCATGACCTTCCCATCCATTCCACACGCTTTGATCCTCCTGAACCAGCCCAGGTCTGTCGAGACATTAACCCCGACTCCATGGCTTGTGATTCCTCTTCTGAGATGGACGCCCAGCGCGGCTATCTTTCTCTGTTCGTGAGCGGCAGTAGTCGTCCATACGCCGCTCATATCGCTGTTTTTAACCCCGTGGTCTTCATTCGTGTGGTCGGTCCATGAAGATGTGGAAATCCCCCATCGACGACATGTTTTTATAGTGGCTTGTTCTAAAATCTCGACGAATCGTCGCACTCCGAGGTTGGAATGCGCTTTCAGGTCGATGATGCAGTAGGCGACGATCTGGCCGGGTCCGTGGAACGTAGTCTGACCTCCTCTTTTTGCTGGGTGGAAATCCGCATGACCGAGGATAGAATCATGGGTTAATTCTTTAATAAATGACTCATTTTCAAAAGAAGAAACATGTTCTCTTCGTCCGGTTGTATATGTTGGTGTGAATTGACATGTTATTACTACTGGATCTGGTCTAGATATATGCGCATGTTTATTATTATCGTCATTATTATAATCATGACTTGGTCGCAAGGAGATGATTCTTTTATAATTCAACTGTTTCTGAACAAAGGATTCTTGAATTTGTGATGTACGTATATATGATGTTAGTCCCGGAAGATGAAGCCATTGAAGTTTCATAGATCATTGACAATATATTCACATTTGATCATCAACATTTACTCAAAAAAGTGGATAGTAGTCTGCTTGATTATGTGGTGGACAGCTTCACATCTCCACGTGACATATAACCAAGTTAATCATCATCAATTTAATTATACTATTCTGAAAAGCTACAAAACTAGAATATTATTGGTATTAATATGACTCGAGATTGTCATAAAAAGCGACATCAAACATTATTAGAAGGTCCAGGAATACCAGAAGGGTTGATATTCCCAAAATTGGATATACCAGGAGGAATAGTAGTAGAAGGCATGACGACAGAAGTAGGACTGTTTAGTTTTCCCTAATAACCATTCATAGTCCCACGATTGCTTTGTCTACTCAATTCTCTATCTGCACTTGGACTGATTGGTCTATATAGCAAATTAGCATTATATCGTGGTGATTAATAAATCGTATAAAACTACCTCGAACCTTGTGCTGCACTACTTTCTTTCAATGCCAATAATTGTTTAGCTCTGAATAATTCATAATGAACAGCACTTGTAGTCTCGATAAGATCTTGCAAATGTGTTCTAATCAAAAAGTTACGAAGATATACAAACTCGCATTGATTTTCGTCTTCAATGTTAATGACTCCGAATCGAGTTTGACGGCCTCTTACCGCTCTTCCGTTTACATTGAGCGTCTTTTCGCTTCCAATAATAGCAAAAGGCATAATTGCCTGGAAATTCAAGTCAGCAAATGGATGACAACGACATATTGTAGAGAACATACCCTAATCTGCGTGTTAATGGCAATTTCTTCATTATCCGACATAGGACTATCATATGGAAATAGTCTAATATTATGAAATGCAAATTCTTCCCTTATACGATCTTTAAACATTTGTCGTTCTTCCAAAGTTAGACCATCAGATTTTGCAATAACCGGAACGACATTGACAATCTCGCATAATTTCTTGAGAACTACAATATCAATCGGTTTAAGTGTATGACCTGTAGGATCAATAAAGTATATGCAGCAATGAACACGTGAATCTTCAATAATACTCTCTCGGTTTGCCGTCAATTCTTTACGAAGAAAAGCAGAGTATTGATCTTTGATATACTTGACAATAGGATCCCAGCAGCGATCGTTGTTAACAAGATCTCCAAAACCAGGAGTATCAACCACATTTAATCTTAGACGTATTCCATTTTCTTCAAGCACTTGTTGACTGACATTGATTTCTGTCGTGCTTCTTACAGGTTCATTGGGAGTTTGACGGCCTTTTGTATCAACCAAATGTGATGCAAAGACTGTGTTGACAAGCGTAGATTTTCCCAATCCAGTTTGTCCTTTTGAATCATTCGATTAGAATCGACTCTAGAATACAGCACTGTTTTAGGTAAACTCACCGACACACATGACATTAAATTGGAAACCCTTTTTGATCTGTTTCCTCTCAATTTGTTGTGTAATTGTATCGAAACCGACATGGCTTTTTGGAATGATTGTCTGCACCGAAGGTTGTTGTTGTTGTTGTAGTTGTTGTTGTTGCTGTTGCTGTTGCTGTTGCTGTTGATAAGCTACAGTAGCCATGATGTTACACAGAGTACTCTCTTGAACCTGATAATGCTGACTTGAATGACTCGAATGGACGGAATGAAAAGAAGATATTATACACTGGAGAGTTAATCAAAGCATATGTACCGTAATGCGGAGGTCAAATAATTGGAAGGCTCATTTCAGAACTGGTCCTCGGAACTACGGCCCGTGCACCAACCAAATTAATTCCTGATTGTTGCATTGCACGAAAGCGCAAACTCACAAAATCATATCCTCAATATCATCAACTGTTCAAATGGCAAGCATACATTTAGGTCTCTCACGAGCATTGTTCAGCATAAGACCTACTTATATCCCACGAATTTTACCCTTTTATCAATTACAAGATATTCTAATTCGACCAATTTCAATTGCTTTACCATGGTCAATTTCAGATATTTGGGAATCTATATTAAAGGCAGTACCAAAGAAAAAGTCATCCTATAGCAAGAAAAGATCTCGACAAATGGCTGGAAAAGCATTAAAAGATGTCACGGCTTTGAATACATGTTCAAGTTGTGGACAAACAAAAAGAGCACATGTTGTTTGTCCTTCTTGTCTTGCAGGTGTGTAAATGATGATGATGTGATATAGGGAGCAAGTCTAACAATTATTCTAGCTGTTCACAAGGTCACCAAGGGGTTATCCAATGTTCCAGCTCCTCCTTGAATGATTGTTCGGAATGATATAGAAATTAGAGATTCTGATCACTATTGACATGTTTACCAAATCTCGAGCAAAAGTGTGAATGAATAGACAGTGGGATGCGAGATTTCTCATTAGACTTCGAAGGACACCAGAACGGGATTCACTGTGTCATCGCAGATTATCGTCAAGTAGTTGGATCCAAGACCAGGAGGTTTTGTCATCCAAAAAAACAAATATGCGGTCGTTGAGAATAACCGCTACAAGATCTTCCCAAGGCAATAATTCTCAGTGAAAAACAGTCCAGCTCACCCTGGCTAAGCAAAAATTAATGGAAGAGAAAAAAAAGGGTTGGTCAAAAGAAAGTGCCGTTGAGTCAAATATGGCCGATAAGGCATGACGTGGTGGCTCACCAAGACACTTGGATAGATATATGCAGTGTGTATTTTAGTAGCAGCACAGATAAAATCATACTAGTATGTAATGTATAACTATGTATATATTTATAGCGTAATCAATCTCCACATGTTGAAAACTTGACGCATGCTTGGTAAACGGTTGCGTAATACTATCTTGACATACTTTTCAAAGGGTGAACCTCTGTCTTTCACAACCCCTCTTCATACGCTCCTTTCTATCATTGATCAAGTATACAAAAGGTCTTTCATATGCGAATAAAATAAACCTTGTTCATCATCAGACTCGAAACCATGACATAGACACGTACTCGATGCTGATCCGGTAAAGGCAGATGGAAATGTCAATGCACAATATATTTACGAGGCAGAGATGCCGTTTCCCATTCCGATGGATCATTCAAGTATATGTCCTATGCTTGATATGGTCATCCATGGTAACTGCAGAAGCAGCAAAGAGTGCTGCGGATTACTACGTTACACATCTTCCAGGAGCACCATTACCTTTATTAAAAATGCATGCCGGGTATATACCAATCCCACCGCCCAAATCTGTATTCCTCGTACTAATCTGAACACCTTGATAGACTGATAGAAATCACACCCGAACACAACGGCCATTTGTTCTTCTGGCACTTTGCAAATCGACAAATCAACGGCAACAAAACAAGAACAATCTTATGGCTCAACGGTGGTCCGGGCTGTACATCCCTCGAAGGAGCTCTTATGGAATTAGGTCCATACAGACCAACAAAAGACGGGAAATTGGAACGATTAACAAACGGATCGTGGGATGAGTTTGCGAATTTGTTATTCGTCGATCAACCGGTAGGAACGGGGTATAGTTATGTCAGTACGGATAGTTATGTTCATGAATTGACAGAGGCGGCGGATCAGTTGGTCATCTTTTTGGAAAAGTTTATGGAGATATTTCCAGAATATCTAGATACAGAGGTGAATTATCTTCAACTCTCATGATAAGAAAAGGGTATGTGATGTTGATGATTGTTAATAGTTATATATCGCTGGAGAATCATATGCTGGCCAATACATTCCTTATGTAGGAAAAGCTATTCTTGACAGAAATGAAAAAACAGAAACGAAATGGACATTGGGTGGTTTAATGATTGGAAATGGATGGTTGTCTGTACCAGAACAATATGCATCGTATTTACCTTTTGCGTTGCAGTCCGGAGTTGCAAAAGAGGGAAGTAAATTAGCACTAGATCTAGAAAGGTTAACTGTCAGGTGTATAGAAGAATTGAAGAAACCAGGAGCAGGCGCGAAAGTGCAAGTAGCTCATTGCGATCAAATTCTCAATACAATAACATCTGCATCTAGTGATGATGCACGATATCCAGCAGGTTGTATCAACATTTATGACGTTAGATTAAGCGATTCCGCCCCTGCATGTGGTATGAATTGGCCAGAAGTCGCACCTTGGACAGGACCGTATCTGAAAAGAGACGACGTTATGGATGCACTTCACGTTCCTCGGAATATAGCTCCTGGATGGAAAGAATGTAACGACCAAGTTGGTTACGAACTCCGCAATCAAAACTCAAAATCTTCCATTACTTTATTTCCAGAATTACTATCGAAACAAGTCCGTATTTTGTTATATTCTGGTGACAAGGATTTGATATGTAATCACCTCGGAACCGAACATTTGATTTCAAACATTAGATATAACGGAGGGATAGGGATTACCAAAGAGAATGGAGACCAAGTCGATAGATTAGATTGGTTATATGAAGGGGTCAAAGCAGGGTTTTGGCAGACTTCTCGGAATTTGACATATGTCTTGTATCATAATGCAAGTCATATGGTACCATGGGACTTTCCAGACAGGACACTAGACATGTTGAATCGTTTCATCGGGATTGATTATAGTCTAGTATCTACCTCTCAAATCCCAGATTCTACAATCGGCGGTATACCTCTATATGGATCCGCGGGAGGGGATGAAGATAGCATGCCCAAACGTCCTTCTCTAACCGACAGCGATAACCCACATGGCGAAGAAAAGGAAAAAGAACGGATGAAAGAAGTCGAAAGAAAAGCATATTATAAATCCGGACAGATTATGATCTTCATCTTTATCATAGCAGGAGTATGTTTTGGGATATGGATATACCGGAAACGAAAACGAGATTCTAGAAGAGGAGTTTATTCGACTCTAAACAATGATGTATCTCCTGATGAAAGACGGAGTGGGAGATTGAATAATCTAGGACTGTTTAATCAACAAGCAACGGTGTCAAAAGATATCGAAGCTGCAGACTTTGACGAAGCAGAGTTGGATAATTTAGATCTAGGCGGCAGGAAACGTAATGCGAGATATGATGACCATAATAATGCAGATGATAGTTTTCACGTCGGAGAAGATAGTGATAACGACAGTGACGATGTGAAACCAAATGCATCTAATAAAATGAACGGTAATGCTGGGAATAAAACCAAATAGAATAAAATTCACCATATACGTTGTTTTTGGCCATTTAAATCTTTATTACATTACACCTAATTTCAATCTAAAATGTGACGAAATGGTCATTACCGCTTTTTAGCTCCCGCTCGAGGTTTACATTCATCGCCTTGTACAGGATGTAACATGATTTTGTTAGGTAATTGTTGATTATTATAAGCGTAACCTTTACTCCAATCATAAGACACTGCATACGCAAATATCGTGCCTTGGCTGTTAAAGTCTGTGGCAGAAATTGTTCCTCCGACTTCGGGATATCCTTTTAATCGATGTTTAGCATCTTTATCCCAAAAGTGAAACGTCCCATCACTTCCAGCAGTACTGAAAGTTCCATGTTGTGGATGAAAGGAAATAGCATTGACGCTAAAAACATTCGCCGTGTCTCGTTGGTTCGGAACGTTTGAACGATGACATTTGAAACTGAAATTCGATGACGAGTCTTTATCTTCGACATATTGTATCGCACAACGACCTTCTATACTTCCTATAGCAAAGCCAGTCGCGTCTTGGAATGCAGATACGCATCTAGTCTGCCATTTTAGCGGAGATTGCATCTGTTTGTAGAATTTACCAGGTTCGTTGAGGTTGATGACGTTGATCCATCGATCTGCAGTCGCTACTACGAGCATTTGATCCCGCACACTCATGGAATATATCCGTTCTTGACACTCTAGAGTCGCCGCGGGGGATTGTTGTCGTAAATCCCAGTATTTTATTTTCTTGTCCCATGATCCAGTGACTAACATTTGATTTCCTCCTGCTACTATTCCCTGTACACATCGGATAGGTTCATCATGTGCGGCTACTTGTTGTGCGGTAGTAGCGTTGGCGCCCAAGTCAAGCATTCGAGCTGCTTTGTCTGCACCCGCTCCAAATACTTTTGTTCCATCCTATTTTCCATTAATATTTGTTATGTGTCAAAGATTGATGATGGTATATACCTTTGACCAACAACACGATAACACAGGACCTTCATGTTCAAATAACGCTTTGCCCTGACTATTTCCCTGTCCGTCAATTTCATATATTCGTACTTTTTTATCCCATGACGAAACGGCAAGGAAGTCTCGTTGTGGGTTGAATGATATGTCGGAGATTGAATCTTCGGGTGGATTGGATAGAGCTACATCTTTTGATAAATCGCCTTGCGTAGTATTTGTCGCAGTAGCTGCTGCATTACTCGTGTTCGTTCCGAAAAGACCAGACATCTTGTCGCAATTCCTTTATACAAGGATTGTAAGCCAGATGGCCAACTACAACTAATTATCGCAAGACGTTGTTGGCAATCTCATGATAAAGGGTGATTAAAGACTGATTGCTGTCAAGTGAATGTTTTGGGAAAGACCTCTAATGTATTCCTTTTTAATCATTAAAAGTCACATACAAAGATTCATTGACACTTTTCGGAAACACGGCCCGCAAACTCCGACCTTGCTTGAACTCAATCAACGAACTGACCGGCAGATTCTCGGCTTGAATCTACAAGCTTCTTTACAACCAATTTTTTTCCTTCTCTATTTTGATCTTTCTCTTTCAATCAACTTCTTGCTCAAAGAATCGCATTCGAGGCTTACAAACAGAACTTTCTATTCGATCGTTCAATAGATACATACTGCCTTGGGAGAAAGTCCCCGGACAATCCTACACCGATCTCACAATCGGTTGTTGACCAACCCTGATTTACAAAATGCCAGGGTTTAATAAATTAAGGCTGCAATAGCTACCGCCATAGAAGCGAGATTCATTTCTACAATTCGGTGCATTTTGTTTTATCATCCCTATTGATGCTTCTTGTCTTTTTTTCTCTTGTTTGTTGTATTTCGACTCATTCCGTTTGTTACCGTTTGTACTCTTTTACACGATACTGGTTGTCTTAATAAGTGATGGATTTTGGTAGGGAGATGGTGACGAGGATAAGAGTCTCTATCTTTATATAGACTACTGAAAACTTCTAGCTTGTTATTGATGCCAATGTTTTGTCAAGGAGGAGGTGATACGGATGTAAAAGAATCGGAGTAGACGACAGAGAATACATGGAAGATATGAAGTTTGATAGGAGAAATTCCTTCGTCAAAGTCGATAGTTATGCGATTGCCTTGTTCTTATTCTATTTGAAATATTAATAGTGTATCAAAAGGGTAACTCGATGGGGCTTATTCTTGAGGCAAGAAGTCTATTCATTTTTTTTGGGTCTGTGGAAGATAAACATGATGTTTGTGCTTCTTACATTCGGTCAAACGAATCAGATCAAGTTGCGTATAATTTCCCAATGCATTAAATGGGAAATATATAATATAAAAGTTCAGGTGATGATAAGGATATAGAGTCAAGCACTGAATAGTATAGTTGAAAGGGCATTCTTCACTGCGTGTCCTTTTGATTTTACAACTCATTGATGCTACACCATTCCTACGACGGTATCTGATGGACGATATAATATATATCTTTATTAATTCACGTAATTATCATATACATATGATTGAAAAATATAATACATGTGGAATTGTTGTTCTTATTTTGAAAGTCATACTCAATACATGTTCCATGGTGTGATATCGAAAGTTGCTTTTGTAGCGCTGATCGTGTATATTTCTCACTATATAGTGTGGAAATATCAAGCCTTTTTCTTCTTTCTATTTTTACTATCATTCTCCTTTTCTTCCTCCGCTCCTTCTTCAAGCAAAGGATTTACTTCAAGCATAGTATCCTCCATTTCAAGACCAGTATATGAAGCTGCATTATTTCGAGAATTAATTTCATTTTGTTCCTTTGCCCATGCTTTCCATTTCTCGTATTCGACATCTTCATGAGCCATTCCAACATCAGTCAAACGAGGTCCGAATTCGGCTCCTGTGAATAATGCTTCTTCTCTTGATATTCGCCTTTCTATTTCTCCTTGCTCTCTTAATTTATAGAATTCCCGTCTAGCGTTATCATAAGCTTGATTTTTACTCATGTTTTTATTTTCCATCAACCAAGCCTGTCGCTGTATTACGCTTTGTAATTATTGTCAGCAAAACTTCCAACTTAATGTCCTGAGGGATCTTATAATACCTCTCGCCATTCAATTGGCGTCCCGCAGCCTCTATTCGACTCCAATCTTGTTTCTGATAATCTTTCCCATCATCTTCCAGAACTATCCTCGGCCTCGCCAACTCCCACGGATGATCACCAAAGAATTCTGCTCTTAATTCATCTTCTGGATACCGTATTTTGACAGGTTGAAACATTCGACTCGCTCTCTGTCGTTTTTTACCAGACTGTAGCGCGGGTCTGACAAGTCTTTCTGAAGGTGGAAACAACTTGACTGAATCGAGCCATGGTGGATGGTTAGTGATACGTTTGTGTGCGATTAAAGATGAAACTCGTTTGGCAACTCTTTGTGCTGCAAAGTCATATTTGCCCATAATAGTACGATATAAATTATCCTTTGGTCACTTATACATTAATTGTTACACTACAACAAAATTTGCGGAGGTTTGATGATGGCGGGAATCACGTGTGCCAAGAACTTTTAGCGAGTTTTAGGCTTTGTACCACCTGTCAAACTCTAGATTTTGAAATCCTGATAATAAAACTATAGCGTACATCATGACGCATGTTTTGTTCTGTACAAAACGAGCTATGATATACAAGATGTCATTTTCTGCAAGACTATAGCTTGTCGAAGTCAATAGTGTATATATTCAACGAAATTAGAGAATGTTATGCGGCACGTCGCATTTGCGGGAAGAAAATCAAAGGAACAACCAACAAATGGAAGCGAGATTAGATTTTCGGGAAATGTTACTAAAAATAAATCTGTCATGCAACCAAAGCTCCACCCCGTTCCCGAACCCATTTTCATAACCAACTCTTTCCACCATATTTGCGTGTATCGAATTTCTCATTTGGCAGCGCAGTAGTTCTGACCAACATTAATGCAAGCCAAGGAGAAGCTTAATTGTCCGGCAAACACTAGATGAAACGTAGTTGGGACGATCAATTTGCCAAACCTTTATATGTTTGTTTCCGCACCTAACTTTCTCATTCATCCCACCCTCCAACTTTTACTTATTTGTTCTTTGTTTTGCGCTTTCGATCATTCTTTTTACTCCTCCGTCCTACCTCTTCATTCTTTTATTTATCATTTTGGCTGAGCCAATAGTCTTTCGTTCAAATACAACCATAACTGAGTTTCCCTCTTCATCTGTCAACAAGAATACTTTCAATCCAAACAATATTATTTTACTTTTCCATTTATTCAAATATCGATCAAGTCCGTAAATATGTACAACATCATCTCATCTTTGTTATTATTTCTTTCTGTAATCAGATCTGCAAGAGCTGGACCTTTTTATCATCCTCGTATTGGAATATCACTAACCACTGCTCCCGCTTTATTACCTCGAGCAGGTGGATGTGTCGCAGGCACAGCTTGGATGTACGAGTCTGACGATCCACCAAGTACATTCAACCCATATAGTTATTATTATAAAAGAATGGGTAGTAGCTCTCCGGCCCAAGCAGTAATTACAAGTCTGGGTGTACAATCTCAGACAGCTACGCAACAAAATACAGTTGCACAACAGACTGTAGCTCCAAGTCAATCAATAGCGACTCCATCTCCAAAAATCAAACTTCAACCTATATCACCTTCTTCTCAGACTTCTGTTGCGACTAATGCAGCTCATATATCTTCGTCTCCATCATCATCAACCACACCAACTCCGACCACCAGACCTTCACGCGTCATCCAAGTAGAGAGCGCCACTGGAGCCTCCTCTGCAAGTGACATCTTATCTACTATGCGAATCGTAACTAGTACAACGGTGGTACAAGCAGTCAACACAGTATTTATAACAGTATATCCTTCATCAATAATTTAGTGAAAGTCTACAGATTCTATACAATCGGCATCAGGTCATGGAAGCACAATCGGGGACGAAAGCGAGATTTGAACTGGACATGGAGGTGACGAGAGAGATGGTGGATTGCATGAACAAGGAAATGGACATGGTGACGGCGTGTGAAATGAATCATTCTGACGTGGTGTGGTAATGCAACATTGTCGGGAACTTCCAATCCATGTATCTCACCGACAGGCGGTGGTTTTTTATCAATGTACAATTATTTTATTCCAATTTATTAATATTTTATGCAACTTTATGCAAAATAATTGAGCATACTTCACGTGACTGGTATATGTATTTTCAGACATGCAATTCATGTTATAACCACTGTAAATGGGTTTAAGTCCGCAGCGATATAGATGATCAGCATGAAATCGGTCAATGGACATTAGCGCCATGTATGGTATTTCATGTACCCAGCCGTACCCTTGCCATGCATTGGTCGACCAATACCATCCACAAACACCTTGCGTTATCTAAAGCGAGCGATTACAAATATTCATGGTCCGGTTCCCTTTTTCGACCAATGTACACAAAAGACAATTCGAGATCGAGAATGCATTGCGATCCAATGTACACTATCAAAGTCTTTAACTTCGAAAGCGGTCCAAAAATATAGCGACCCGGGAGCCCGAAGAAGATTACATACAGTAGAAAAGTCCAGCATTTATCAATATAATGATGTGAATCTCTCGGATCATAATCAAACGAGTAATGGTACCAAAGCGCATAAAACACAAAACTACTACAGCGAGGATGAACTGCAGAGTATAATCCCAAACGACGGATTGAAGAAGGATGGAGATATAGTAGGAAATGTCCCGGAAAGTTGTAATTATGAAAGACAACAATCCTCAAAAAGTCCCGAAGAAACATATGACACACTTATGCGAAGGAGTTTCAACGAATCACCGGACTCTTTACCGATATCCACTTCACCCGACGTTATATCCTCGGCGACTAATGTCAAGCGAGTTTCTTATACATATACGAAACATCTCAGTGGTTCCTCCAGACCGGAAAACGTATCAAGACCTCGCAATGGCAATGCCAGCACAAATAGAATAGTTCGTAGATTGATCAAGCTACTAAATGAACCAACCCAGGATATAAATCAGATATGCAATTTATATTTATCATTACCTCAACCTCGAATGGCTTTTCTTCCTCCAGCGACCATTTCAATCTTTTTAACATTGTTGCGCAGTAGGAAACTTGATAAACCTCGATTTATATCATTATTCCTCACTGTTGTTAATGATTTAGAAGGAAGTAGAGCGGGATTGGGTATAAGAGATTTAAACTCGGCAATGCACTGGGTTGGTAGATCGATTGTTAATCCAACAGAACAGGTAGAAGCTCTTGAAAAGGCGTTAAAAGTCTTCAACGAGATTGAAAACAGTAAGATACATCAGGCAGATACAGTAACGTTCAATACAATTGGAGATATCACTTTGAGAGCTGGAAAACTACATTTGACAAAAAGTTTTTTAAATCAGATTAAATTACGACATTTACAAGAAGATCGTTACACTCATCTTTTACGAATAGCATATCATGGTGCAAGAGGAAGTCCTCAAGGCGTCAAGAATGGTTATAGATCTATGATTGAAGCTGGAGAATTGATCGACACTATCGCTCTGAATTGTGTTATCAAAAACCTTTTACAGACAGGTGATGAAGAAACAGCAGAACTTGCATTACAAAGGATGAAAGATTTACATGACGAAAAGACAAAACAAATAGAAACACCAATCGAATGGCAAGGTCTTCGTAAATTAGGTTATTTTCTAAAATATTCAGCATGGCAATTAAATGAACATCCAACTTTACGTAAACAAATTCAAGATGCAGCTCCAATCGCACCGAATATTGCGACGTATGGACTTTTTATCAAATACTATGCAAGACATGTCGGGGATTATGTAAAGATGGTTTCATATCTTGATGAAATGTCTACAAGAGGTCTCTTTCCTAATTCTGCCATTTTCTTTCATATTTTTGTTGCTTTTCAATGGCATTCTGATGCTTTACTTACTGATTGGAGAATGTCAAATTTGCATAAAATATTCCGAAGATTTGTTGAAGAAGTACATAGAAGCGAGGCTAGTGTGTCATCATCTCAGAAAAGTCTTGGTTATATGTCGAGTCGACGACGTCCCAACATGCCAAAAGGAAACATTGACAAATCAATCAGTAAATTGAATATTGACAATGAGGACAGTTTAGTTGATATTCAACAAGAACATTCCTTTTTCGATCAAAGACTTTTGACTGCGGTTGTTCAAGCTTTTGAGAAATGTGGTGCTATGAAATCAGATTGGAATGTTTTGTTGATTTGTATACCACAAGCTGAACAGGTGATGAAACAAGTGAATATAAATGTGGACAGGTATATTCGAGGACTAGACTCTTGTTTTGTATCTATTTGAAATTACCATGTTACTGTAACCATATGATGTGATAGTACGGGATATGAATTTTATATAAACTACTGTTTTGATTTACTGTGTGAATACGTAGTCTAGGCAGATAAAATGTGTTTATTTTACGCGTTTTGACAATTTACCACGATTTGCCACATGCTCCTTCCACTCATTCCGTGCATACTATGAAAAAGCTTCCAGTACAATACAGCCATATTAACGGGATGTTACAACAGATAAACTTATCAGAAAGAAGAACATGTTGAACAATAATGCCTGGTTCGGATGGAGTCAAATCACCATTATCACCATTAACAGATATCGACTTTTACCTGAAGAAAGTATTCAATAAACCATCTTTCAGGTGTGTCTATCCCGGACACATTCATACTAATTATTATTACTGACAAACATATCAAAGACCTCTACAACGAGAAGTTATACAAGCTGCGTTAGAAGGTAACGATGTATACCTCCAAGCCGCCACATCATTTGGCAAAAGTCTATGTTTCCAATTACCAGCCGTTGTAGAGGTCGGACGTAAGTATCCTCTCTTTTTACAAGTCTATGATTGTATATTGATTATCATAAAGTCACGATTGTCATCTCACCCTTGCTCGCACTTATGGTATGTCCCATCTCCTCTTTTTTCTTTTCCCATCTTTTCTTCTCTCTCTCTCTCTTTCTTTCTTTCTTCGTCTTCTTATATATTCATCTCAGAAAAATCAAATATCATCCCTAGAAGCAGCATCCATCCGCGTAGCTACCATCAACAGCTCCATTTCCAGATCCGAACGCGAGCAAATCCTCGCAGATCTCCGATGCGGCCATCCAAAGACAAAACTCCTCTACGTCACGCCAGAATACTGCGCCATGGACCAATTCCGAAAAGTCCTCCGCGTCGTGCACGGACAGCGAGAATTGAAAAGAATCGCCATCGACGAAGCACATTGCATTTCCGAATGGGGCCATGATTTTCGAAAATCGTTCCAGGATCTGAACTGGTTTAAGCAGGAATTCCCAGACGTGCCGATGATTTGTTGCACAGCGACTGCTACGCCGCAGGTCAGAGATGATATTATAAGAACGCTAGGGCTGGATCGGACGACGTTGAAGATCTTTACCATGTCGACTTCGAGGCCGAATTTGCATTATGAATTACGATTCAAAAGCGATGAGGAGGATATTTACCCTCCGTTTGTGGATTGGATTAAAGGTATTTATGCAAGACGTGGACAGAGCGATCGTGCACAGTATTTACAATCACGCGGTGAGAGAATCACAAATGTATCAGGTATAATATATACTTTATTCCGTAGAGATACGGAAGAATTGGCTGCGCGATTGTGTCAAGACGGTATCGCTGCAAAACCATACCATGCAGGACTATCCAACCAGATCAAAAACGAGAATCTAGCTGGTTGGGTGGGGAATAAACCGGATTACGACGTTATTGTAGCGACTACGGCATTTGGAATGGGAATCGACAAGACAGACGTGCGATTCGTCGTGCATTGGCAATTACCTAAATCATTCGAAGGGTTCTATCAAGAAGCAGGACGAGCTGGACGGGACGGGAAAGCTTCGATCTGTATCTTATATTACAGTCGAGAAGATCGAGATCGAGCTAGAAGTTTATTCATGAAAGAACAGGCGAAACTCAGTAAAGGTCAGCCGAATAATGTTCTCGAGGCGGCTATACGCAATAGATCTCAGAGTCTACAGAAGCTGATAGAGTATTGTGAAGAAACCAGAAAGTGTAGACACGAGATGATCAGTGCTTATTTCGGCGACGACTCGGCGAAGAAAAGCGGACAAGTCTTGTGTGATTACGCTTGTGATTATTGTAAAGATGCGACGGCATTACAGCAGAGAAAAGACAAAGGATTGGCGAATGAAGAATGGTGTTCGACTCAACGAGAGACGGGAAGATATGATTATGACGAATACGATTACGATGCTGTACATTAAACCCCTAATTATCAAATAAATATTCAAAAATAAATTAAAAAATCATTAATAACAATTTACAATCCGGATAATCCTCGGCTTCTCCTTGTTGTCTTTAACCTCATTTTCTTCTTCCCCTTCTTCCTTTTTTTTTCTTTCTTTTTTTATTTAACGATACCAAATAAAGGTCCAGTTTATACCCTTGGGATGCCATTTTTTTTTTATTATATACCGTTGGCTTTCCACATTCCCAGGAGACCGAAATTATTTTCTAAACAAAGGACCATGATATAATCCCGACCCTTCTTTTTTTTTTTTCGTAAAGAAAAAGGTGGAGGTGAATTGGGTTCGCTTGTGGTGTACATATATTATATAATAATTCCAAACAATCCAAAATAGTATATTTGATAATGGTTAATGATGAAATCGTAAAATCATTGAATAGATAGAGCTATATAAAGATTCAATAACAACATAATAACAAGGTTTGAAATTAATAATACGTGCATTCTTTGTGGCACGGAAAATACAATGCCGTCCTATTGAATGATAAAAGGGTAGATGATGTTTCTTGACTCTCCACGTTATTAGAGATATCGTCTTTCATGATGGTTGAACGGGAACTTCGTCCATCTCCGGTGGTCCGTCCGGTACATCTCCCGTCCTCTTCTTCTCCTCGTCTTGCTGTTCAATCTTCTTCTCTGGCGTCTCTACATCGTCAACACTGACTTCTCGCTGTAATATACTGCTCTCCTTGACCGGACTTCCGGAATGATTCTGGCCTTGTGGCGGTGCTAGATTCGGAGTCGTCTGTTGAACAGGTGTAGATGATAGATGAGGAATGGTTTCTGGATTCGGATGGTCTCGTCCGATTTGCGTAGGGACTCCGTCTGTAGTTTTTCCCGCTTTGGACATGGCATAGTCGCCACTGTCGAAATATTTTCTCTCCTGTGTTATACATTAATATATCACAACATGATGGTCTATTGACTAGGAGCTGACCTGTAGTTTGTTTTGTAATAAATCTTTGGTGTTGGGTAATTTTCCATACATGCGGAATATTCGTTGTTCGTCCGCTGACAAATTCTGTCATTCAATTAGTCAGCCGAGTACAGTTATGAGTGCTGAGAGCAGAGGCTACGGACAGAAATGTCGACTTTATTCTTTTGAAGAGGATTCATGGTGTATTTTTATGTCGACTGTTGAATGTTAAGACAGCGGAATCGTCGTATGCACAGGCTGGGGCTTGAAATTGACAAAGGTCTGACTACAGCAACTACTCTTTTGGAACTTTGTACAATTGACAATATACAAGAAAGATATGACAATAAAAAGTATTACTGTATACTAATTACGATTCGTAAGATGTTCACGATACAAGTACTCGGACTGGTGAGGGGTTCCGATGACGTTTGCGCTACCGAACATGGAGAATTTTAGTAGAGGCATCTTTACCCGAATATAAAGTTACTGTATCCATTTTTACATGCAACTACGTAAGAGGAACATACAATATCTCACTGTCATCTTCTCCCTCCTATTCTCCCCCCTATTCGCAAATTTCCGCCAAGTTCTAATCGAGCCCGATGATCTCTGAGTTCCAAGAATATAACTCTTGCAGTTCTATCTGTTCTGATGGTATCATCAACACAGCAAGACATTCTTTATGTCAAGTCATGTGATGATAATCTGTGTTTCAGTTAGTTTCCTAATGCAGATAGTCAACTCCTTTTGTACATCTCTGCTTAATTAATCCATTTCCTTTGACTTGATTCGTACTATTTACTTATTTGTCAAAGCTGCACAACATACGTTAATATAAACAAATCATCACTCCAACAAATCAACATCAAACATGTCAAACAATACGGATGAACTCTCACCACAAACTCTAAAAAATCGCTTGGACGAGACGAACCGACGAATTGATACTATGCTCGAAAGGGTTGATTCAACTAACGAACGAGTCGATGCTATGAATAAGAGGCTTGATGTTACTCACACTCGACTTGACGAGACTCACCAAAGACTTGATGCTATCAATCAACTAGTCGCAGAAAAGTGCGACCAGAATGATAATCAGTCGGAATGATGTTTTGATAATGTGTATAGCATAAACTTGTAAATAATAATATTCGAGCATATTAAATAATCAATATCTTTCATTCATCCTCATCTTCTCATGATCCGTTCATCATGTCTGTGCTGTTATATACGTAGCATCGGCCATAATGTATAACGTAGAGTGACTTGCGATATAATGCTTCACCGATGACAAAGGGTAGATGTTCAAAACATTCACATCACGAATATAAGTACATGTTAATCAGTCAGCATGACATCGTACGATTTAATGACCTGCCATAATGCTTCTGAGAATGATAAGTAACGTAAAATAGAAACATGTTAATGCTGCCATTTCGGCGAACAATCGATACATCTCTAAAAGAGGCTATCATTCGCTATATATCGACAAAATACGACCAACACCCTCAGCTTTTCACCCAAGATTTACAAACGATTGATCAGCTTCGATATGATGCCGTCAAAGTCAAGGAACCGCATCCAAGTGGTGTACTCAGGTTACAAACTTATGCGGCTCAATTGCTATTCATGGGGACCAAATTCCCTGCTGATGTATGAAGTCGTTCTCTTCGATATGTAGTCAAAATCACTAACTACAGTGATGTACAGTTGGGTGTAGAATTCACTTGGTATCCTGCTCTAGGATATAATACCCAACGACCAAGTGAGTTTGACCAAGGTGATAGTCTGACATGATGTGATGTCTAATATGTATGAATTAGATTCCCAGGACAATATCAGGTTCGAAATGATCAATATACTCTTCAATCTCGCCGCTCTATATTCTCAACTCGCATTATCATCTAATCGAAGCACCAGTGACGGTCTTAAAAACGCATATAATTATTTCTGTCAAGCGGCTGGAGTTGTAAACTACATTAAACTAAACTGTCTACCAGAACTACGGACTTCTCCTCCAGAAGATATGGATCAAGTAGCGTTGGAAAGTGTTGAAAAACTAATGCTAGCACAGGCACAGGAAAGTTTCTGGCAAAAAGCAGTCAAAGACGGCCTGAAAGACACGAGTATTGCCAAGTTAGCAGCAATGGTTTCTGATTTTTATGGTCAGGCAGCAGACTGGGCGATCAAAAGTGATGCGATTAGTAGTGAATGGATCCACCATATGAATGCAAAACATCATCATTTTGCAGCAGCGGCACAGTATAGAGCTTCATGTGACTGTTTGGAGAAAAGGAAATACGGCGAAGAAGTGGCAAGACTGAGAGATGGTCTTTTATGTGTGAATGAAGCGCTTAAAGAAAGTCGATATATTAACAAAGCAGTACAAGCTGATTTGGATGGATTAAAGAATAAAATTCAAGATGATCTAAAACGAGCCGAAAAAGATAATGATCTGATCTATCTCTCTCCCGTGCCGAGTAAAGCTGAACTCCGACCCTTGGATCGTTCAACAATGGCAATATCCCAAACTCCCAAAGAAGTATCACAAGCGATGGATATCTTGACACAAGCCACGGGAGGTTTGGGTAAACCTCTCTTTGCACAATTGATTCCTTATACAATCCACCTCGCAGCCAATATATACAACGACAGACGTAACAAACTCATACAAGACGAGATCATAACTAAACTAAATGACCTGACGGTTCAGATCCATGACAAACTCGCCTCTCTCAATCTCCCCGGCTCTCTCCAAGCAATCGAAAAACCTCTCGGCTTACCAACCCAACTCGCCAACAACGCCGCCGAGTTCCGTCAACTAGGCGGAACCACACAACTGTCGACGGTCATGCACGACTCTACGAAACTCAAAGAAGCCGCTACGGCAATCTACCTCGACGGCGTGACGCTTCTCGAAGCCGAAAGCGCAGCAGACGCCTCGTCACGGAAGAAATTCGGCACCGCGTCGTGGACACGCGACGACTCCCCCACCGCGCTGGCAGAGATCTACAAACGCCGAGCTGATATCGAAACGTACCTCTCCCACGCGGCGGGTTCCGACCTGCAGCTCGCGAACCAATACCAGCGCTTCGAGCCGTTCTTCGTCGTCCTGGGCGGCTCAGATCGTGACATCGAGGACTTTATCCCCTCGTCGGTCCGCCGCGTCGTGGTATCTCCGGGCGTCGATCGGGCGAGCAGTGCGTTGCGAAACGTCCTCGACCGGCTCTTGCGCGCAGAAAAGGCGCGGGCGAAAGCGATAAACGACCTGACAGGCTCGGCGAATGCGGAGGATATTTACCCGATTCTGATAGACATGGCGGAGAAATGTACGGTTGAAAGCCCGACGTTGAACCTCACGACAGACGTGTTTGAACAGGTGTTTGTAGATAATCTGGCGAAATATTACGATTATGCAGAGAGGGAAATTCCGCTAGAACAATCCCTTCAACAAGGGTTGTTGGAAGAAGTAGAGAGGGCGAATCTGGTATTTATATCTGCTCAGAGTGATGTGAGGGATGTATCTATAAAAGACCGAGAGGAGAAACTACAGAACTTGGACAAGGCGTACAATGTATTCAAAGAAATGCGACAGAATCTAGAAAAGGGGAGAAAGTTTTACAATGATTTGATAGGAGTCGTCACCAGGTTTAGAGAAGATTGTAAAATAGCTACAGACGACAGAAGACAACAAAGCAGTAGATTACAGGGCGATATTGTAAGTAAATTTGCACAAATAAATATATCAACCCTTAATCAAGGGCTTTGATCATGTATATTATTATTACCATCTATCTATACTAGCATCTCAGTCTGATACTACATATCGATATTGATCTAGGCAAAGATAGGTTGGTATACACCATACTAATAATCAAGTATTAGTCAAAGAAGAATAAAAAATAAAATGTTTTGACAACTTACATTGAGAGGATCATTGAATCTCAAGTTTTTGTTTAATCCAGATATATCTTTAATTTCAGATTCTGCGAGATCAAAGTCACAAACATCGAGATTCTGAGATAGACGACCTTGGTTGTTACTTTTTGGAATCACAGCAACTCCTCTTTGTGTAGCCCATCTCAACAAAACCTGTGCAGGAGTCTTGTCATGTTTCTTTGCAATTGAAACAACTACATCATTATCAAAAAGAAGTTGAGTGTCTTTTGCATGTTTCATGTCCAACTCAATAAAAGATTGTGGTCCAAAAGAAGAATACGCAGTAACGTGAATGTCATTACGTTTACACAAATCAACAAGAGTTTCTTGTGTCAGATATGGATGATGTTCGATCTGCAAAGTTGCAGGAGTAATCTTTGCATATCTCAATAGATCGAGTATCAACGATCCACTATAATTACTGACACCAATACTCTTGGCCAATCCACCATTGACGAGCTCTTCCATGGCTGACCATGTTTGAGACAAGGATGTTTTACTGTTTGTAAGCTTATTATTTTCATCTTTCCAACCAGGCGGATATCTGACAGAAGGATCAACATATTTCAGAGCAATAGGAAAGTGAACAATGTAAAGATCGAAATAATCAATGTTCCAGTCTTGTAATTGCTTTTGACAGATTGGCTTGACTCTTTCTTTGTCATGAAATGAATTCCATAATTTGGAAACTAAGAAGAGATCTTCTCGTTTTACAAGTCCTTCTTTGATTGCTCTAGCAACACCCTGTCCAGCCTCTTTTTCGTTTCCATAATCTAAATATACACATCAGTAAAGAGAATTCTAGTCATGATTGTAAATAATTCATACCACATGCACCGTCAAATAATCTGTAACCAGTTTTTATAGCATTGTAAACTTGATCTGCACATGTATCGTTATTGACTTTCCATAATCCAAACCCTACAAGAGGCATCTACAAAAAATTATATTAATTTCCAATCATCTACACTCAAGAGATTAGGATAAACATACTTGATGTCCATTGTTAAGCTTGACTGTTGGAGAGGCCATGACTGCGTAAAATCTGTAAAATCTTGGGGAATGAAATTGATTGGAGTCATTATAAGAGAGTTTGAAAGGGCGAAAAGATGAGCTTTTATACCCTGGGATGAATCTAAAAACTTGAGAGAATGTCCTGCAATAGGTTTACCATATTAGCCATATTAGCCGGACAGGTGGGCAAAATGACGTAATGGTTGATATTATTGTCAAGAACATACCTCATAAAAGACTTGTTTGCATTCATTAGTAATTAGAGAATAGGTTTAGACTAGACAATGATTAAAGATGGAATTAGTATTGACACTGTATGATGATTTCAAGATGAGATCGTCACCTCGCATGATACTGTATGACGTCTTTATTCGCCCGAACAGGAAGCGACATGGAGCTGATAAAATCATAAAACATTAACATCATTAAGATTTCAAACAAAAGTAAAAAATCTATGGAACGACAATCACGTCAAGAAATCAGGTCAGCTTTCAACTGACTAGGAATGATTCGAGGTATCTTCGCAGCATACACAAAGTTTTAATGTCATAGTGTGAGATTTGTACTTCTCTTTTGTGAATGGTGTGTTCAGAGTAGAAGAGTGTAGTCCATGCCTTTGAGTTTTTGTCCATTGACCTCGCCAATTCCACACATGGAGTTGCTCTAGATTCATTCAATGACCTTGAAAGTCATGACAGAAACAATATGGGAAATCCTCAATTGCTAAAAAAATGGTCCTATTGGAAGAAACAGCTTAAACTTCAGAGCTTTCAGTTTGTAAAAATCTTGCCCATGATTGTAGATCTGTCAGCCACGTCCTTAACATGTACAAGATTCCATGATCTAGATCTTGACGAAAAATTGTCTGTTATCTTGTTCATCACACTTGAGACCAGCTGTCCACTTGACTGTCATAGTGCCCATACGGCATCCATATGATAGAACGCAATTATCGAGGGATAACTCAAATGGTCATTGAAAGGACAAGTCACAAGAACAACTAACAAAAGAACCTAACCTTGAGAGTATATCAACTTGATCACATCCCAAGCGTAGCAGAATGTCATTGTTAGGCCGGTCTTACTCGTTCTGATTCAAAACGATTCCATAACGTCATACGCTGTTGTGATTGAATTTTTGAAAATAGCTATTTGTTATGACATTTTGACTATTGCAAAGACTAACAACTAAGATGAGAAGCGCTTTGTTATTTTTGCAATGACTATTGATTATTAGCTGTTAGCACACATCCCGAGGTCATGCCTCTAGAGGTATTTTCTGTAAACTTACTATGTAACCCAACGACACTAATTATGAAACCAACCGACAAGACCAATACAACAAACGGATCGACTTTTAGACCTGGTGATTCGTCTGTATATAATTCTACAAACACAAATATTAGAATGCATTCATGTCAAACCATTACGTCCTTATCATTCTCAATTTCATCTTTTCATCTCGTCACATATCCTCAATTCCTACTGTAATTAACCTGCCCCTCAACAGACTTTATAGCTGAAATATTCGAGATGTTCGAGAGGAAAGGAAGATGGATAGAGACTTACTCAACATCGTACTCGTACTCCCTCCTGCTCCTGCTGCTCTTGTACTGCTCGGTCTAGCATTTGCGACTTTATCAGCTCTATCGGCTGCAGCTTTGCGTCTTATCGCCGTCGCTGGACCTCCTGGAGCTCTTGCGCCACGGTTATCAAGGTCGGATTTCGCATTGGCGCCTGTCGCGATGGCGGTGGAGTCTTGGATTTCACCTGGTGGAGGAGAGGGAGATGGAGAGGGAGAAGACTATAGAAAGAGTTAGATTATGTTATGTCTTATATTTTAAATGTATTCAGACGAGGGCGTACCATTGTGTATGATCGATGATAGTCGTGGGATGTTGAGGTACGGGGTTGGTTTAGTTGGAGCGATTAATAATGGTCGAGACGTCAAATATGAAGTCTGTCCAAAATAATAATGTCGTAAAGAAAATCTGGGGAAAGCTGTTCACTTCTCCTGACACGTGCACATACATTCACTTCATAACTTTAGGATACAACCTCCGTCTCAGATCATAGTACAGTATACACCTTTAGTGTAGACTAGTTTGAAATGAATTTGGACAAAGCTTTTTGATATATAAATATACATATGTATTTAGTAAACCCCTCCAGAAACCTTTTCTTATAAAAGTCATAAATACCTGCATCCCCGTGTTAAAAACATGACAAAATATATGACAAAACATGACAAAATATGATCAATATTGTGGTATCTTAGATGCTAAACCAGAACTTTTGATATTTTATAAACCTTGTAAATGCATTACGCGCAAAAAAGATATGAGCCTTTTCCATAGAACTAAGAATCAAAACAAGTAAATTGTAACCAATGTGATAGCCAGAAAAAGTAATAAATTCATCCCCATACAGAATGCTGAATGCCCAATGCAGTTTTAGGAGTTCCCCAGACATTACTACTAGTACTCCAGGTATTAATGTGTAATGCTTTATCCGCCGAGCTAAACGCATTATTAGTTGTCGTCGATCCTTCTGTTGGCGTGATTGATCGTCTCAATCCACCCAATACCGAGGATTGTTGCGAAAGTCGTGTACCAATTGGAGAAACAGCATTATGTGAAGACATTAAAGGCATATGACCTTGAATAATAGTAGGAGATGTCATTGGAGATGATGCTTTCTCAATGGCTGACCGAGGTGTACCATCTAATGAACCGAAATGTATTTGATTTGTTAATAGTGGTGACGTTCTGATCTTCATATCCAATCCGGTCGTTTTTATATCTCTTGCAGGCATTTGTACGGCAGAATCAGCACCTGTATGTTGTCTAGACATATGAAACTGTGAGAAACCCGTTGGTGAAGTACCTCTTGGACTGTGTATGATTGATGGGGGTTGAGTTCTCGAATTATCTGACATAAAATTCGCCGAATCATCGTTGTCTAAGACAAGTCGCTTTTGATTGAATATATCCCGACGACCGGGAGTATTTATGCCGTTAGAAAGTGAAGCAGCTAGTAAGAATTAATCAGTATGAATTGTTTCCAGCATAACGATTGGAAAGACACACTTTGTTGAATCTGTTGTTGTTGTTGCTGATGATAATTTCTCAACTCTCGTTCCCGTTCTGCAGCCATGCGCCGCGATGGCTCTGGGTTGAACTGTCGTACGGAAGGAAGCCCTTGTGACCTTTGTGAAGCATAGTAGTTTTGTAAACCAGTAGAAAAGGTTGACACGTTTCCTTCCTGCGAATCAATGGATCGAATTCTCGTTGCAACATTTGGTAGTGAGTCTGAGGTTGTATGAGCATAATGTCCTTCCATCTTCATATAAATATACATACTAAAATCCTGATTCGAACGAGGCATTGTCGCAATTGTATCCCTTCGAACGCCCATTATATTCATTGTCGGATGACGACCACTTTTAATCAGATCATCTACCGCTTTGTCGATTTCTACATAGTATATCGAAATTAGTTCCTGAGGGATACGTAAACTCGGAGTGACTTTCGCATACCTTGGAATTGCATTGCGAATGCTCTACCTTGGGGGAGATTGATATCCGCTATATGATGAATCTGTCAATATATAAATGTTTCACTAGATTTTGAATATCATATTACCAGGTCGAGAAGGACTGAATTGATTGTCCCAGCTCATACTACCGGAAGTCTGCGATTGGCTCCATATCTCCGGTGGAGTATAATATGTCATTCTGATCGTGACGATCGATCGAGGTTGTTGGACTATGTCCAGTCAAACCTACTTTCGATCGTAATAAGTCTACTGTATAAGCCATGTTAGAATGGCAATAATAAATATTTTATATCTTGGTAGCATCGTGTAAAGTAGAAGCTGTTGTGAAACCACTGTGGAGTTTTTTTTTGGGAAAAGTCTCACCGTTATACGTTTCAAGGAATTTAACGGTTATTCTTATGCAGGTGTCAAGCGGTGAGTGTAAAAATTTTATGTCGTGCAATATGCTTAAAATAAATATTCGTGGATAAAGATATCGCTTTGTTGATTGTGAGTTACAGTCTGTCAATGACAAAGATATGAAGATATGAATGGAAAAATGAATGAAGAAAGTTGAATCATTACACAAATGAAGTCTAGCAGCGAATAGACTCGCTCGAACATCCACCCAATCAATTTATTACACGAACAGTTTATTTGGACGACGAACGCTTGGACCCACCAAGGTACGTTTCGACAGGGAAAATAAAGTGCGGGCGGTAATTTGGACAGTTGCAATTTTAAAACTCAATTTTGGAAAAAGGTTCATTGCTAGAACCCCATTCCGTGGGTTCTTCCCTTGTTTTAATTTCACGTGGCATGACGCCTAGTTTTTCCTGGTAGAATTTTCGACGGCACATGTCATGATACAAAGTTGTAAGGGGTGATCACGCAGTTGTGTAATTTATAATGGTAAAATCAAATGGTAGGATATGCGATAAGCAAGGCTAAGGGAGTAGACCATAGAAAAGAATGAGTATTGATTTGAAAAATTGAGAATGACATTAATAATACAAAATTTAATATTATGCAACGATTGCCCTTTACTTGATAATCTATACACCAGCAACTCAAGCTGTGATAACCTGCGACTATAACGTCGTATATTCTATATAAGTATTTTGGGTGTGAAACGTATGTTTAGCAGGATGTTGAACATCTAAAATGATATTGTCCAAGTTAAATCCTGTATATGTGTGACCCAATTCCTGTGGATTGATCCATAGATATCTTTTGTATCTGGACTAATAATAATACCTCTCTTGTTTGATATGAATGTGACATCAATGAATCGTCTCTTCATTATCGGTATATGGCACAATGATCATCTTCTCATCGTCCAATGACATATATGAACCGTTCAATTGTATTTTGCATTGTTCACCACTCAACCCGGCATCTTCGTCGGCAGCACATGCGTGAGCCGAGTTTCTTACTGCCATTGCGACTTTCCATTGTGCAATAGACAAAGCGATTGCACAAAGCGCAAATCCAATCTGAGCAGCTTGAAGAGTAATTCCACACCATCCCTTCTTTTCACCGGTGAATAGTTTTGGTAAAGACATGAATGATGTAATGTCTGTCGTTGGAACATTGAAGATGGTATATGAAGTAGCCGGGTCATAGATTGCTCTATCTCGAACAGAACAAATATCCCCGATATACAATTGAGATAATAAAAGGACGACGAATTTTGGAGCGGCAGAAATGATAATGTCTGCAAAAAGATGGTTGGAGAAGATGTAAAGTAAAGTCGAACGTCGTTTGGAAATACCGACGAGTCCAAGTATCATGACACAAGCATCATATAAACTATAACATGCCATGACTACTGCAACATCGCGGGGAATATTTGCTGATTGAAAGAACATTGCTACCAAAACCAGTTGGTAGAGCATGTTGAAGACACAAGATGCGACAAAGTAAAAGGCTGGTGCGGTGATGATCTCCATATTGTCTGATGAATTCTCCAAGAGGTATTCTGTTTCGATATAACGAGATTGTATTATACGACTCGCTAATAAGATCAGATTATGAGTAGAAAAGAACCTGGGTTTCGATTTGGATTGCATTGAGAATGTGAGGTCTTTTGTACCTTTGTGAATCGACGGTAAATTGCTGATCTTCAATATTCCAGCCTCTCAATATGTCGTAATGAGAAATATCTTCCAAGGACTATGACAATTGTACTTTATCGATTGTGGTTAGGAAAGGTCCAATATAGTAATCGATAAAAATATTCAACGGTATGTAACCGTTTTATATATCACTGTTTTCTTCGTTTCCTTTCTCGTTAATAATACTGTGAACTAAACAGTTGTGCTGTGAACAAGTCACAAGGCTGGCATTCAACTGTCGGCGTTGAAACTATAATTCTAGTGTATGACCAACGGCTTTATCAATTCCTCTCTTTGTTCTTTGATGATAAAAAGATATTCTTTGAAAAAGACCAAAGAGGTGACCAAGGAAGAATGCGGGGTATTATAAGTTTTGAAATTTCAATGACCCCACTTCTTGCAATATAATTTTATTTGTTTGCCTTGTCAAAGCCACAAATTAGTTACGCCGCAGCTGCGAATCCTCACAATGAAAACATGGGACTCCAGCTGGACCTGGTCCTGAATAATGAAATTATCCTCAGCTACGGTCTTGATCAACAAATAAGTCCTTAGCTGCGGCTCTTTTTGATTGATTCTTCAATTTCCGTCAATGCATGTCTGACTTTTTCACTCCAATGTAAACGTAACAATTCTCCTTCCCAGCATGTCCCGGCAAAGGGATTTGAACTTTCAAAATCTGCGCGAGTCATATCGAAAACACCATCACCTCTACGTTCTTCGCTGTACCAAATTGCAGATATCTTACCACCATGAACCCGAACTACTTGCTTTACCAGCCCGAGGATTGCCATGGTAGACTTTTCCGGTAAATTCAAGGCAGAAGTAAGTAGTCGACGGACAAAGGATGCTACAAGAACTGGTGGAACAGATCTCGTAGACTGAGCTGGTAAAAGAAGGGCGTTTAGAGATCTAAATAGAAGCAAAGATGGTGTCTGCACATTAATCGCATGCGCAGACATATTTGAAGATTGCTTGATAGATTTTGAAGCAGTTTCGGTGCCTGCATCGAGTGATAAAGGAAGTATGGTATTGTAGAGCTTCTTGGTGAAAAATGAAAGATCGAGATGTAAAGCAGTTGCTGATTTGTGTATATCTTGGCCTTGAAGGAGAGAGAATGCAGTAACAATACACAATAGCGATTCTCGAGATTTGTCACGTTGTGTCGTCTCATCATCAAGGCCTTCTGTCAATTCTTCATCTTGACCATCTTGCTGGGCTATTAAATCTCGCAAGGCTTCAAGAATATCGCCGAAAAAGTCTTGATTGATTAGGTGAGCATACCTAGCAAGACCTTCCAATACAGCTCCCATGAGGTTATTCTTGCGCATTTTAAGTATTCGAAAGTAAGCCACAAATACCATTTTCAACATTTCAGACTGATTTTTATCCCTTTCCTCATGGCCTACGACAGCATCTGCCTCTTTCATCTCTTTTTGTATTTCTTTTTCTTCTCGTAACGTTTTTCGTAGTTTCTTGGTTCTAAACTCTCGTTTCTGTTTCTTGACAAAAGATGGTGCTTCACCTGTGTCATCCTCTTTATCTATTCTTTCTGTGGAAGCTCGGTATGAATATTCTGATAGAAGTCGTAACGAAAGAAATGTATTTAGAGTCGATTCATGAATGTTGAAATCTTTGGCTTTGAACATTTTTGTTAGAAGCGTGACAGCTTCGAGTGATGCATTTCCATCGTCATCATTCTCGAAGAGTGCAGTCAGTGCTGCATTACATCTAACAGTATTGTCGCCCACCTCTCTACTAGCCACTTTTGTAACAAGAATATTGAACAAATCTTTACGAATATTAAAGTGAGGTACCGCGGTGACCAAAGTACAAGCACAAGACAATGCTGTAGAACGTAATGCCGAGTTTGACTGTACGTCTCCATCCCGAGGTGTTCTTTTTGCCATTCTTGCCAGCATATTTATATAATCTTGATAACTTACTACCAGAGTCTGTTCAAAATTACGCAGTCTCTTGACATCTTTGGATAATTTGCCCTTTAGATCTTCCTCCGATAATGGTCTTATACGATATCCTGGTATTATGTCTTTATATACGGCAACTTGTGTTGCCATTGCTAATAGTTTTATCGGTGTGTGCTTTGACGAACCAATTTTTGCTAGATTCTTGAGTAATCCGATATTCTCCTCGGGATCTTCACTTATCAATCCGGCTATACGTGCTAACTCTTCTTTTGCTTCTAATACTTGTTCTTTCAAAGGTCTTTTGTCCTCCACTTCTTCGACAATTTCCTCGTCTTGTTCATCTGTACCATTTTCGTTTGCAGAATCATATCCTTCACTCTCATCAACTACATCTTCTTCACTCTGTTTCTGCGCATGTTCTACACGACCTTCACTAGTTTTTATAGGTAATTTATCACTCTTTTTATCCTTTTTTTTCTGCTTTCTAGCTCGATCTTCATATGATTGTTCTAGATTCCACTGTGCTGCATTTCCATAATATTCCTGAGTAACTACATCAACAGAGTCTCCAGGAGGACTCAATTTCCTCTTTTTACTAGGATGATCTAGAGACATGACTTTTCAATAGAATATATAATCTGTACTAACAATGTTCTGTTTTTGGCGATAGAAGACCCTTGAATTTTTATGGTCACCGCCTAAACTTTTCTGCCAAGTCCGACTTTCATGAACCAGCCATCCTATCGATTACATACAAGTATATATACATACATACATAACGCAATGCGACCACTTACTGAAAGCGAAACGCAGACTCTCTTCACAAAACTAGCAAATTATACAGGACGATCACTCAACAATCTTCTCACAGACGTTGCACCATCATCATCGACGAAAAAGTCCAAATCCGGCGAAGAAGGCGATCGTCATGTCTTTCGCATCTCTCACAACAGAGTCTATTATGTCCGATCAAGTCTCGCGAACTTAGCCACGTCAGTCTCTCGCGGACAATTACTTTCGTTGGGGACTTGTATTGGAAAATTCACAAAGACGGGAAAGTTTAGAATGCACATTACTGCGCTCGACGTTATTGCACCACATGCCAGGTATAAAGTGTGGGTCAAGCCTAATGGAGAGATGCCGCTTCTATATGGTGGGAACGTATTAAAGGCTCATGTCGGTAGATGGGCGGAAGATTGTCCTGAACATCAAGGAGTGGTGATTTATGATATGAAAGACACTCCGCTTGGATTTGGTGTTACTTCGAAAAGTACGGCCGAGTCAAGAAGATTAGATCCTACAGGGATTGTATGTTTCCGACAGGCTGATGTGGGTGAATACTTGAGAGATGAGGATACGCTGTTTGCTGGTTAGTGGTTTATTAGATGGTAGAAACAATGATTGGTCCTTAAAATGTACAATATCATGACGTTTATGATGACAATTTCTTCACCTTTCACGCCACTCTCCCGGTGTGTCTCAATGACCATGAGTGCCGATCTAAAAATGTGTTCGAATTGATCGTGGAAAAATCAAAAAGGTTAGTCTCGCCGTGATTCGAACACGGGTTTTCCGCGTAACGCACGTGAGGGTGTGAAGCAGAAGTACTAAAACCACTATACTACGAAACTTTAATTCAAGAACAATTTTGCGTTTGATATAAAATATATAGCTATCATGCCAAGCTCACTTTCTTAGTCTTGTTGCGGCTCTAATAAACTGAATCTCTATCTCTTATTCATCTTGTACCTGATGACATACCCGAGCCGATGCTTTCATCTGTAGCTGGCTTCAATACTTCTACTTTTTGAACAACGCGTGCGGGGATTCCCATGGCTACCGACCATGGAGGTATATCTTTAGTGACCACTGCTCCAGCAGCAACCGTACATCCTTCACCAATCGTGACACCTGGCAAGACCTGTACACCACTACCAAACCAACAATCATCACCTATTACGATGGGTTTTGCATATTCGATATTGACTCTTCGACTAGCTACCGATGTCTCGTGAGTTGCCGTACTGATCGTGACATTAGGACCAAACATGACGCGATCACCTATCGTTACTAATGCGCAATCAAGTATAACACAATTGAAGTTTGCAAAGAAACGTTTGCCAAGTTTGATATTACTTCCATAATCGACTCTGAAAGGTGCTTCAATAAACGATTCTTTGTCGCTTACATGACCTATGATGTTTTCTAGTTTGGCCGAGCACGCTTGGATGTGTTCATCAAAGTTATCTCCGATAGGAGGTGAGGAATTGTAGTCAAACATCCATTTTCGAGCACGAAGACGGGCATCAGCTAGTTCGGGAATACATGGGTTATAGCTGAAGGTTATACATAAGTTTGAATAAACAACAAAAGTAGACATAATCTCCAAATAATGATAACTAGTACTGGAGACAAAACTTACAGCATTCCACTAATCATCTTTTCATAATCGTCACACCACATTTGATCTACAAACTCGAGTGATTTTGCTAATGCCAATTGTTCCTCATTTTTGTTTGACGCAGCCATTGTTTTTGGTTTCAATGTACTAGAGTGATGTAACTTACCTCGAGTAATAGATATGCAGATATTGTAAACTATTGACCAATCAGAATGAAGATATTGGACCTCCGACATCGGACAGAGTGTAGTAAAAGTAAAAATAAATTGACATCAGCCCTACTATTGCTACGACTCGATTTTATTGTGTACATTGTTGAAGCAAGATTATGAAACATGGCTACAATGAGGCATTTGACAAGATTAGTTAGACCAACGTGGTGTCCTCGAAGTCAATGGCAGTCATGGTCAGAATTTACAGACAAAGATTTATCATATCATAAACTAATTCACAACTATAGTCGATCATTTTCGTCATCTCGAGTCAACCTTGACAACTCTCCTGACCAATTAGTACGAGGAGATTTTCAAGATGTATCGAAAGATGCTATCAATAGAACTAGTCGATATATTACGAAACCAAAATCTCAGGGTGCTTCGCAAGCAATGTTATACGCGACTGGATTTACCGAAACAGATATGGACAAAGCACAAGTTGGAATCTCTTCCGTCTGGTATTCTGGCAATCCCTGTAATATGCACCTGATGGATCTGAACAACAAAGTCAAAGAGGGAGTAGAAAAAGCAGGATTAAAAGGAATGCAATTCAACACGATCGGAGTTAGTGATGGAATATCAATGGGAACAAAAGGGATGAGATATTCATTACAATCAAGAGAAATCATTGCAGATTCTATAGAGACTGTCATGAGTGGACAATGGTATGATGCAAATATATCGATTCCTGGATGTGACAAGAATATGCCGGGAGTTATCATGGCAATGGGAAGAGTAAATAGACCGTCCTTGATGGTTTATGGAGGTACCATAGCTGCAGGATGTGGTAAACTCCCGTCAAATCCCAAACTCGATATCGTTTCTGCGTTTCAAGCATATGGACAATCGATGACCGGAGAAATAAGCGAGGAACAAAGGTCGGATGTCATAAGACATGCGTGTCCTGGAGCAGGAGCTTGTGGGGGAATGTACACGGCAAACACAATGGCATCTGTTATCGAAATAATGGGCATGTCGCTTCCAGGATCATCGTCTAATCCAGCAGAGTCAAAAGCGAAACAAGAAGAATGTCTCGCTGCAGGATCGGCTATTCGGAATTTACTAAAAGAAGACATTCGACCAAAAGATATCATTACGCGTCAAGCTCTCGAAAACGCCATGATTCTAGTAAACATTACCGGAGGATCAACAAATGCCGTCTTACACTTAATAGCAATCGCGCATTCTGTAGGAATCACACTCGTCCCAGAAGATTTCCAATCCGTCTCTGACCGCATTCCTTTCCTCGCCGATCTAAAACCTTCTGGGAAATACGTCTTTGAAGATCTCTACAACATCGGCGGAACGCCATCTCTGATAAAGTTTTTGCTAGCAGAAGGAATCATAAAAGGAGACGGAATGACCGTCACAGGCCGAACATTGGCTCAAAACGTCGAATCCGTACCCTCATTCCCTCCAAAACAACAAATCATCCGTCCGTTTTCCAACCCCATCAAATCCACCGGCCATATTCAGATTTTGAAAGGAAAACTCGCCCCCGGTGGATCTGTGGGAAAGATTACCGGAAAGGAAGGGACTGTGTTCAAAGGCACGGCGAAATGTTACGACGACGAAGACGCTTTCATCGCCGCGTTGGAGAATGGAGATATCAAAAAAGGCCGCAAGACGGTCGTGATCATCAGATACGAAGGGCCGAAAGGAGGTCCGGGCATGCCGGAGATGTTGAAGCCTAGTTCTGCAATCATGGGCGCCGGACTGGGCCAGGACGTGGCGTTGATTACAGATGGACGGTTCAGCGGCGGCAGTCACGGGTTCTTGATCGGCCATGTCGTCCCCGAAGCGCAGGACGGCGGGCCGATAGCGTTGGTGAGGGATGGGGATGAGATCACGATCGATGCGGAGAAGAGGGTTATTGATATCGATAACGTCGATGACGAGGAACTAAAACGCCGGAAAAGGGAATGGAAGGCTCCGGCGAGGAAATATGAACGAGGGACTTTGAAGAAATACTCGATGCTGGTACAGGATGCTAGTCATGGTTGTATCACTGATGGAGATTGATCATCTATATTCAATATACTTATATATAATTTACAAATGTGTGTCTAGTATACTTTGTGCTTCAAACAATATCATAGGATGATATTGCGTTTTCTTATTAGAGTCATGTTGTGTGACCATCTTGGTAAGAAACTGCTTGATATCCTTGCTTAGATCATCAGATATTGATGAAATTGACCGCTCGTGCCAGTAGAGAAGTACTTGACATGCTTTGACGAGTTTATACACCCTCAAAAACATTTTTCCATCACTACTGATCGCAATACTCTGATCTGAAGATACCATCTCGTGGCTATGCAACTGTTCACTTGTCCAATCCCGCAAGACATCCAGACTTTTCTCCAATCCATCATGTTTCTCAAAAGAGCATAAAAGTCCAGACATTAATTTAATCTCTCCTACAAGATCGATATATAAATTCTGCTTCTCCTTGACAAACAACGTAGATCCAGTCCGTAACTGTTCGGTATCGACAGCGGCTGTGAATTTACTGATTACAAAAGAAGAAACCACGTCGATCGAAGATGAGAAATAGTCGAATAAAGCAGTCAGTAGTCGTCTTCCACTTTCCAAAGGAATGTAATTCCTCGAGCACAAGTTTACATCTTTCTTTAGGGCTGCTATGAGATTTATTGCGATTTTAGAAGCGAGGTTACGGATCTCGTCGTCATCGTCGTTGGTGATATCATACACCAATGTACATATCCCAATCACGAATTCGTGATGTTTTGGATCGTGCACGAGTGTTGAAAAAGAAGTCATAAGCATGTTTATCGCCGTAATTGCCGCAAAACGCGTATCGTATACTTTATCCTCGTCGATAGCGTTTCTCAACATCATCAACCAATCCATTGGATCAATGTCGAATTGATATAGTAAAGGTTGAATAGATAAGAAGCGTGAATTAAGACCCAATCCAATAAAAATCAGAGCTTGATCGTGTAATAATGGTGTTGATTGTATGTTTGAATCTTTTTGAAGGACTGGCAAGTCCATGTCAACTTTCAAATTGTCTTGTGAATGCTGTACTACCTCAATAATGACCTTTATAGCTAATAGTGTTACTCTGGTATATTTAGTGTTTGATGATATATTGGCAAGATCCATTGCGATTATATAAAGATGACGGTATAATCTCATTTCATCCTTGGACAGTGGTCTTATTTCATCCTTGGACAAGATGACCAAACATTCCTCTAGTAAAGCTACACATGCATCTGGATCTATCTTCCATAACGATCTAATCAAATCTAGCCACAAAGATGCCACTGAATGTTCATACAACATTGTTCTAACCAAAGATCGAAGTAGTAGATGATTAGCAGCCTGAGACGCATGACCTTGGTCTGCTAATATCGCTCGAAGACTATTTGTAGCACAAGTCAATTCATCAGGTCGTTGTTCTAATCCTTTTCCAGCACATTGTCGATGATTTATAATTACAAGCGTACGGTAAAGGTCTATCATTGCACTCCAAATTATAACATTGGCAGGGCTTTGGGTCTTTAAATCTATATCACGCATCATACCTTGACAAGATATGATAAGAGTATTCAAATCTAGCGTAGAATATGACATTTCCGTTTCCAAGCTGTAGCGCAAGAATAAACATCGTCCATGTCTTTCGTTGTTACTTTTACCGGTCAATGGATCATATTGTACCCACAAAACGGTTTGATCTACATGTCGCATTAATCGTGACAAAGTGCGAGCAGCTTTATCGCGAACATGCCAGTGTGGACTGGCTAAAAGCTTTGTTACAGTCACTTGCAACAAAGGCAGCTCTTCTTGTGACGGTGGCAACAATTGAAGCAATTGAAGAGCTGGAAACACTCTTTCGACATTGTCTATTGCGGCGTTATCCGTAGATTTGAACAAGGTCAACACCAACTTTATCAAAGAACCATGTCGAATGAGCGCATTTTGATTTCGATTAGATTGACCAAAATCATCATGAGATTGATTGGTACCACAAAGTCGATCCAACAAGGCCCTAAACAGCATGAGTCCCGAATTTCGAATACCCCAACTTTTAAAACTTGATCAGTTCCTATCATGATATACAGATATTATATAACTACTCACATATCAGATGAAAGGCATATTCCAGTAAGTTGTAAAGCATCAGGAATAAATTGTTCCACCCGCGTTCCAAGTCTGGAATGTTTGAAGATTTCCCTCAAACAGTTGAGTGCATGAATTTGAGGAGATTCACCCGACTTTGTTGGCAAAGTATTCTGGACAATATTCGAAAGATCTTGGATGGCAAGCTTGATCAGATCAGATTCCGAACTTTCCGATGACAACAGCCCAGCAATAATTGCAGGCAATCCAGCAGATCTTCTAGTGTTTGTGATTTGACCATCTTGAATTAAGTCCAAGGTTCGCTAATTCATGTCAGTAATTCACTCTGATCACCGCACCCGAGATCGATTCACCTTGTAGAATGACTGAATCACTGCAGAACCATTCTTCAAACTCTGTTGGACATGGCCGCATATGGCTAAGAATGTCTGCGCAACTGTAGAGAATGCGCCTCGATGCCGCAACTCGAGTAATTGTGTGAAACAAAGCTCAAGCTGTTCTGACAGCATTTGTGATAATTTCTCTTCATCCTTTGCTACTGCGCAGTAAATTTTGACGAGTGAACGTTGCAACAAACTGTCGGGTCAGTAATGATCATATACCGAATGAAGTATGGATTTACCTAGACTCTTGAAGTATTCTCCAGGAAAAGCTCAATGAATCTTTAGTACTTGCATTGTGGTCTTTTTCTTCTGTTTCTAAAAACTCTTGTCCTTCAGGCGCTTCATCACAGACGATCGGACGAACAGCCATCCAAGCACGATTGATAGAAGTAAAGAGTGGAGCAAATATCTCAGCTTTTGCCTGGTCATTTTCGCTATCCTTATTTACATCTTTGTTATCGAGATTTCTTGTCTCAATGATGAAACTGTAGATATATTAGCAATTTACAACATAGTATTATTCGTTTATATTTACCGAACACCAATCATAATGGCAAATATCAATGGTCGCTCGATACATTGTGCAATATTTTCCTCGATAAGTGTAATCTCGGTTTGCATACTTTGCAGTAATTTATGTAGCCAATCTAATCGATCAGTTTCTTGTGGACTTCCAACATAGATGAGACGATACAATCTCGCGACGCCATAAGCATGATCTGCTCTGCCTGATCTCATTGCCTGAGTTTCCATATCTTGCAACAGATCTAGATAATGATCAACCGCATTTGAAGCTTGCTGTGGACTGTCACTCATCATTTCCAATATATCGGCAGCAAGACTTCGAACATCCTCAAAAGCATCACACAGGAACGAAGATAATATAGATCGTGTTTGAGCATCAAACAAGTCAACCTTGAATTTGAAATCTGGTCGAGTAGCTGCGGATTTGACCCAATACTTGGCATGAATGGATGGCTCCATTCCTGAGCGAGCAATTATAGATAAACATTTCAATGCACATATATGCCTAGGATAGCTACTCCCAGGTCGAAGCTGTTGCATTGTTGTTGTATATAGTTGATTCATGACATCTCTACACATCGTTACTCTTTCTACATCTTTTCTGAGTGCCATATTACCGGATATTCTTATTGACTCAACGAATTGTTGTAACAAGCTTGTAAGATCAGCGCGAAAGTCAGGATCAGGGTCAGCAAAAAGCATCTCGAGTAATTGGTAGAATTTGTCGGTGAAAATCTTTTGCCAGGATATAGTGCCAGGCTTCTCCCCAATTAACAACGTAAGAGCACAGATCTTAGTCTGAGAAGATTCGGTCACGGTCAATGCCATTATATCATCGATGGGAATCTCGAGAGTCTTTAATTCAGACAATGCAGATGCACTAGATCCTTCCAATACGAGTTTTACAAATCCCATACCTGATGCACATAATAGAATGGTCATAATCAATTCGTCTCTCTGGTTTGGCAAGTTATTCTCTGTTGGAGCGGAAGCAGCGTGTATTGATGTCTTTTCTGTATTCACCACGTATTTCAGACTTTGTAGCAACATGACCAGACGAGTGAAATCCGAGGCCAAATATGTAGGTAGTAAATAATGACGATAGGTACTTTGCACGACTGGATCTGAGGTGAAGAACTTGATCAACGAATTCGTCCATGAGACTTGATTGTCTGCTATGTATGGCAGAGACAAAATTGTGCTCAAAAGCATAGTCAGACTCGGTCCTAATTCATCAAATGCTGCTAGAGGGATGATGAATTCGAGAACAACATCGATAGCTGTAGATGAGTCGGTTTCATCATGGGAGGGTTTTTTAGTTTCGAAAACGTCATGTATGTTCACAACCTGCTTGGCAAGAAATGCTCCCAGCACGTGGAGATACGCCTTGAGGAATGGTTGGTCACCTTGAAAGTCACAGACTGTTTTCAACTTGATCAAAAGTTTGTCATGAACTTGCAAGGCTTCGGGTCTCACAATGTTGGCTTGCAATATAATAGCCAAGGCATTAAGTAATTGTTTCATGGGTTTTGGTTTACAGGATGCATAGTATTCGATGAAAAAGTCCAGAGTTGACATCCATGCATCCTCTTGCCACAAGATATTCTGGACATGTTGTCTCTGAGACTTACTAGTCTGCAACAACAAAGTGGATAATAAATTACAAGTCGCTGCTCTATAACCAGTTCCAGAATCTGACAAAGTTGCCGCAGCGAGAAGTCCAAATATCAAGGATCGAACATGACTAATCCATGATTAGATATAGTACTGAAAAGTAATCTCACGTCTTTTGTGGTCATGTACTCTGTCTGGGAATCTGCGTCAGGCAGAGATTGTAATCCCGCCTGAGATAATTGCCGAATTTCTTTTTCCGACAAAAATGTGGTTTGAATTGGTTTTGATTCAATTGAGCCATTGTTCTCGGCACTCCTATGAACACTCATCCACAAAACGTCTAGCGTCTGTTCATGACTAGCCACTACACAATATATGAGCAAAGTGATGTCAAGGACTATCCCGGATATAAGATCATATTTTTCTAAAGTCCGAGCCGACTTTTTTTTCCTGCTCAACATCTTTATTCTGACATTAGTTAAAACCAAACAGACCTCTATCATACTGATAACAAAACCTCAATGTCGTTGTGGGATACTCTTACAGGCCGAAAGGCACAACAGAAGACTTCTACTTCGTATAATGAACCAATGATTGACCCGGCACCTCCTTCACAAGATGCATACAATCCTCCATCGACAATCTCAGCTCCAAGTGTCGCTTCTCTACTTTCCACACCTCAAGCATTCGATGTTGCTGCACTACATCCCTTGGCTGGATTAAATAAAGATACTCTCGAATATTTGACGCTCGATGATTCTGTACTTTCAGACCTTCCTGGCGCCAGATCCACGGCTTTGCCATCTAGAGGCTGGTCCGATGATTTATGTTACGGTACTGGAATCACATATTTAGCCGCACTGACGGTAGGTGGAACTTGGGGTCTCTTTGAAGGCTTGAATCGATTGCCACCCACTGCGCCACCCAAACTCCGACTAAATTCCGCATTGAATGCTGTGACAAGAAGAGGTCCTTTTATGGGTAATTCTGGTGGTGTAATAGCAATGGTATATAATGGTTTCAACTCTACAATAGGATATTATAGAGGAAAACATGATGCTTTGAATAGTATCACAGCAGGTGGATTGAGTGGAATGTTGTTTAAAAGTACAAAAGGACCAAGACAAATGATGATATCCGGTGCATTAGTCGCATCTGCAGCAGGAGCATGGACGGTGAGTAAAACTTTTAGTCACGATAAAACTGAAGTGGATTACTGATGTTCGACATTAGTTTATACGGAAAGCAGCATTTTAATGTTTATAACGTCCTGAACATGACAAAAGTTATGGTTTTACTTCATATTCATTAGATTGCCTTTGTGCGACAAGCATATCGGATATTTTTTCTTGTACAGGTCTTGAAATATATTTTGTGCATAGCAGGAACATTGGGTTTGTACAACAACAACAACAACAATAATAAAACAATCTCAACTATCATATTCACATTCACATTCCATTATATTTTTTCTTCAACCTTTTATTACATGCATATTCAGTGACATCCTATTGTGAAGCTAATGTGGTGTAGTTTGCAAACTTGGTTCTTTCATTATTGTATTTACAAAAGTGAAGCTGGCAAACCTTATTTTCAATTCATTCACAGAATTGAGGTGAAGTCACAATCAGCTAATATCACATAAGTCTAGTCACGTTGTGATTAGTCCTCACAATTTCATGAATGCAGCATATTCTATTCACAATAGTGCAACTCAGATGTATATCTTTACACAATTCAAGTCCTTTCTCTTCGAACATCTCATACACGACGATCATCAATCACCATATCCATCTCATCTACCATATTCTTCTTCATATTATTGGCATATTTCAAAATCACCTGGTCGGTCAAATGTCGCGTTTAGCAGCAGTCGCGTTTGATCCAAGTATCGATACAAATCATGCTCAACCTGTCGATATTAGACTAGTCGAAATGTTATATCGTGGTGATCCTGGTTGGTTTTTAACATCTTTGGAGGGCTTTTTGTTCTTCTATTGTCATCATCTTCAAGAAACATTCATGGGTCCTGCACAACCAGCGCTTAAGTTCAAAATCATGTGTTCAATCGATGGCATGCCTTTGGTCTACCGAAGCATTTATGCACGTTGGGCGAAAACGGACGAGATTGCAAAGATTTTTATTCCTACACTCATGCGGAAAAATGCAAAGTCAATTTCACTTCAACCAGATCTTAGTAGAGCGTTGAAGGTAGGACGCATAGCCCTTTCCAGAGGGGTTGATATAGCGTCGATTAAAATTCTCATGATAAAAGCGTTTTCGCGAGGACCTGATGGTGGTGATCCAAATCTTCCACAGGTTTGGGACGCGGCTTGTCAAAACACCTCGTCAAACGCCAATTCTGCACTTTTATCTCCAATATCGACAATATTATCCGATCCAGAACTAATCGATCTCGAAGCGACAGAATCACCATCTCCGCTTGCACGATTTGCAGCACATTTCCCTCCAACGCCCCACAGCTCTCGAACCAATATAGAGCATACGAAAACACAGCACCCACTAGGGACTTTCAACTGTCTGATTAACGAGACCTTGGATGATACCCTTGATGAAGTCAGTAGTATGGATGATGAAATCTTGACATTAGAAGATTTGGACGAACAAGCCTGGTTGCTTCAAAGCGAACATCAACAGAATTTACACGATGAATACTTTTACTTTGCACGAACTTATTCTGGAGATCCTATATTTTCGATTAATAGAGCTGCCGAAAGGTTGCTCTTCAATCCCATTTCGGTCCCCGTTTCCGCTTAAACATTTTGGATTCTTGAACGACACAATATATATGTTGACGAAAACATCTTATATAATATAATTTATATCTTATGTTCCATTTCCATGCAGACCTCGCTTACTACAAATCCACCCTCGTTTTTCACGGGCTGCTTATCCGTTCCTAGCTCTTTCATCAATTATTCCTTCTGTCCATCGTTGTTTCCTGTAAAAAGTTCACGCGCTTTACTAACCCAAGTACTTTCATTCTTGTACGCTTTTATTTCAATTCTATCAACAACAATGCAGAACTTGTTCCTGGAATATTCCTTGTTATTGTTTGAAAGTCAAAATGACCACAATTACATCTTTACGTTTTCTACCTTGTCTATGTGAAACCTTGATTACCGGTAATTTATACCAGACGGAATTGAGAGGGTTACAGACTTTTGTTAAGATTATTATACAAGCACCTCCTGTCATTGCCGAGTTCCTTCTAAGAGCAATGATACTTCTGCAACAACGAGGAGGATTGGTACTTACTATTCCCAATTACTCTGATCTTCTATCAGCTTTTGATGAGATGCAAGAAGAATACTGGGCAAGACAGTTGATTGATAGTACAATCACAACAACTTCTTCTTCCTTGTCGCCATCATCGAGTTTATCGAACCAGTCTCTATCATGCTCAACGGCATCATCATCTCTTGATACATCCGTTTCACCTTTCACAACTAACGTCATTTCTTTCACTCATCATAATTATACTAGCCATTGTTTCCAAGAGAATGCTGCACGGGGTCCATGTCAATCACGTGTCGATCATGAGATTTCCCTGGACGAGGGCGACTTGTTAGACATGGGAATATATCCTGACGGTCTGTCATGGCCATCTTCAGACGATTTATTGGCTCGCCATCTCGAACACGCATGTCATTTGACACATATCGCGTTTTTATTGAATACAACGAATTCACTATTAGAACTTGCTATCGGCTTGCTAGATTCTATCGCTCATAAAGTCAACAATGGTTCATTGAAAGTGAACGAGTCAATTGTGATGTATCATGAAGCAGATAGAGCTGTAATCTTGACAAATATTCAATCCAATCAACCTGTTTGTGAAGATATGGTAGAAGAACTACTTGTACCTCTTGAGGATAAGCTTGTACGCACCTTTCAATTTATTGGTAAAGGATTAGTTGAACAAGATCAGCTTGCTCAGGAAACCTCATTAGCTACTACCCAAGATAACAGGAAGAATAAGAGTAGAACCAGCATAAAGACGCCAAGGCCGAATGAGAGTGATAGAGTTGTAAATGGAAGAAGTAGAAAAGTCAAAAAATGACGACAATATTTCATCGCTGCATAACCAATTAATCGAGTGCGGTAAAGGGATCTATGACAGATAATGGTCCTCAGCATGAAACAAATTCAATTGTATCTAGATGCAGTGAAAGGTTATAGACTAAACAAGTATATTTTACATGAACCCACCTCTTAGACTCATTATCGCGACTTTCATCCTCTGTGCATTCATGTTTTCAAACTTGTCTACTGTGGTGACAAAAGTTCCTCTTCTACCAGTTAGACTTTTTAGAAGTCTAAGATATCTAGTCATTTTTTTATTATTATCCCTCGTCTTCGTTTTTGGTATCCGAATCAACTGTATATAGATGCAATCGGGAGATTATACTTTATAAAGCATGATGATTTTTACATGAACCCACCTCTAAGACCTAGTATAACAACTTTCATCCTCTGTGCATTCATTTTCTCAAACTTGTCTACTGTCATGACAAAAGTTCCTCTACCTCCAGTTAAACTCCTTAAATGTTTAAGATATCCCACCATTTCTTTGAGCGGCACTCTTGCCACGATCCTCCTCGTTCTATTCTCATTCTCATCCCCGTCTTTTTTTTTATAATCCGAAGCAGAAAATGGATCTGGAGGGTAATACACTCTATTTAGATTTACTTTCACATGACCCTCTTGTTTCTCCGATACGTTTGAATTGTTGTCGTCGTGGTCGTCTAAACTCTCGATAATCCCGCCTCTACTGGCGTTTAAATCATGGACTACACTTCCCAAACACCTCTCTGGCGTAGAGATTGAGACGAGCATCACAGGTTCGAGTATCACTGCGTTATTTCCCCCAGAAGTATCGTTACTAGAAGACGAAGTGGACTTGACAGTCTCTCGTAGAAACTTTGTAGTAGCGTCTCGTACACAAGAGGATATACATGCCCCTGTCGAGCTCGTACCAAAGATATGTCGAGATGTATCAACGTTGACAGTCACGTGTAGAGAATGTAAAGGGAAGCCAAACGATGGACCTCGAGAAAGAGACGCTGATACGCCTGCAGTAACGGCGTTTTTGAAAGTAGATACAGGGAGGAGATGGTCGGGAAGAGGAAGGGAGTCTTGTGACAATGGCGTTTGAGAATCAGATGGAGGTGAGATGTTGATTGTCAAACAGTTCGAGTCTTGGAGGGAGATTGTCTCGCTGAAATGAACAGGATCTTGTGTGATTGAATGAGGAGAGGACAAAGGAGATACGTGCACCGCACATCCCGCTTTGACTGCTTTTCCTGCAATATCTCTCTCGTAGAAATGTTCGAGAGGATGTTCTGGACTAGAAGATATACTTTCTCGATAACCGATTTGGATATTGCCGATTCTAACTTTTGTTGATAATTCATTGACTAGTCGATCGCTTGCTATTTCGAGATGTAACTCGCCCATTCCAGACAGGTGGATTTGTCCGGTATCTTGGTCTTGAGAGACGTGGAGACTAGGATCTTCACGAAGAAGTATAGCTAATTTCTCGTGCATGTTTTTCTCATCAGAAAGACTATTCGGTTCGACACTTGCGAAGAATACAGGCGGCGGAACAGTTATTGGTTTTAATTGCAAGGTATTGATTGGAAAAGGAGGGCCGACTTTTGGATTCATTCCCTTGTAGGATATTAATGTATCACCAGTCCGAGCATGTTTAAGTCCGGGAATGACTCCTATTTGTCCGGCAGATACATGATCGACTTCAATTGCATCGTTTGCTTGCATTTGAAAAAGTCTTTGAGCTCTTTCTGAAAGATTTAGATTAGTGTTGTACAAGAGTGAATTTCTAGTTATAATTCCAGAATAGACGCGGAAGTAGACTAATACCCCTCTCTTTGCATCATTTGTTACTTTGAATGCTAATGCACATGCTTCAATGTTTTTAGATGCTAATTGTGTCTTTTGCTTGTCAATATTTCCTTTTATAGCACTACTGGCTAGAAATTGGTCTAGATTGATTGTTGCACCATTTAGACTCGCCTCAACCATAGATCTTTCATCAGGTGAAGGTAGTAGATCAACAACAGCATCTAATAATGGTTGTACACCAATATTCTTAAAACTAGCCCCAGCAAATACAGGTGTGATAAGCTGAGGAACCTGCAAAGTTAATTTTCGCAAGCTGTTTACAATTGCTACTTCACTTATCGCCAAATGATTTTCATCATTATTCAAGTAATGTTCTACCATATCATCATCATGTTCGCTTAATAACTCGACCAACGCAACACGGGCCTTTTTCAACTCGGCTGATAAGTCAGGGGCTTCTTGATCTAGTCGAATTAAATCATACATATCAACCTGTTTACCATCACCGCCTACAGAATATGCAAGTCCGCGTAGACTAATCACATCACCAATGCCTCGAAAACTTCCATCTTTTTCCCACCACGGAATTTGGCAAACAGCTGGCCATACTTGTAGTCTTGACGCTACATCACAGACTGTCTTTGCAAACGATGCACCATCACGGTCCATCTTATTGATAAATATAATTCGTGGGATGTTATGATGATCTGCTTGTCTCCAAACTTGTTCCGTCTGTGCTTCAACGCCTGCAACTCCATCTAAAATACATACATAACCATCTAACACTCGTAAAGACCGGAGGACTTCAAATGTAAAATCGGCATGTCCAGGTGTGTCGATTAAATTGATATTGTGAGCAATACTTGATCGCCTGGCTTTCTCTGCATCATAGGATGTGTCCGATTTCGCCTCCTCTGCTAGCGGTGGCCATCTGAAAGTCACAGCAGCTGATTGAATGGTTATACCACGAGCCCTTTCAGCTGGAAGAAAATCGGTAACAGTCGATCCATCGTCAACATCTTTTCCACGCTGTCAGAGAATAATAACGCAACCACGTGTGAAGAATATATGAGAGATTACAATAGATCTATGAATAAAGATGATAACATGAAATGAGAGTAAAGGTGGTACATGAAAATAATGATAATAAAGATGGTAAATGAAATAATGATAATAATGCCTTACCTCCCAAATAACGTGTTGCACCACTGTAATACAGCATACGCTCAGTCGTAGTCGTTTTACCCTACCTTGAATTTCAGTCCAACATCTCTTTTCGATCTATAGGTAATTTTCATACGGCATCTATATGGGCTATTATACCAATGTTTCTTGTCTTGTTGATTGTAAAGTTCTTCTCGTGCAATGATGCACGAATAGAGAAGCATCTCCTAGATACATACTTGTGTGCAAATCCTCGTGTGACACGGGTAATACCCGACAAGACTGCTGTTACTGTCATGTATTCGTCATGATAATGATTCTTGCTACGTAGATACTACTTAATAATAAGAAAAAAATCAACCGAAACTGTTTTTCAAACTAAAAAAACCCCCCCCATAATGTGAATCACAACCCGAGAATTGCGTCATCGCTGAAATAGTTCAAGCATCTATTTGACATTCACAACTGCACAGCACTTCATATTCAAACATTGGCAATCATCGATCATGAGTTTCCCTTCGGATAACGATCATCACGAAGGTCATTCACCATGGGCATCAGCAACATCGCCAATCAATCCTCAAAGCTTCGCTTCGAATAATACAAACCAAGCTCAAAATCATCAACAATACCTAAATCCCAACATATCTAATCCAGGCAATCATGAAGATCGAGACCAGCCAGTACACAATACATCGTCGCCTACAGACCAAATACAGCAACATGGGAGTCATGAACCAATGCAATCGACAAATGTGCAAGAATCAGAACACCATTTACCAGAAAATCTAACCCAAACCAGCATTACCCAAAATCAAACAACAGTACCAGAGCAAAACCCTCAACATCCTGTCAAGCAGACAACAAGACGTCCAAGACAAGCTAGTAGACCTACATCAGAACAATACAGACTTCAATGTAAGATTACCGCATTGGAAAGAAATGGACGAAAAGATCCGATTCTTAGATTTGATGCTTATGTATGTTCTTCCTCCCATACTACAGCTAAAACTATTCCTAACTCTCTTCATTGATTTATAGACGAACCTCCCGAAGTTTAGAACTACACAATTCAGGGATATCCGCCGAACACACTCTGAATTTCAAAAATTAGCAGATCATTTAATTTCTAGTAATCCAGAAGCAATGGTTCCCGCCGTTCCGCCTCCTGTCACATCCGCTGGAGCAGGAACCGACGAGGATGAAACGAGAGTTAAAGGATCAATACAAAGATGGTTAAATGTGGTATGCAGTAATGTTATATTGATGCGAGATGAAGAGTTGGTCTTTTTTATCGAAAGTGATTTTGGTTACAGTCCTGTACTTCGAAATAAACAACCAGCTACAGGAGTGAGGAGGAAATATATAAAACAATTCGCTCCACCACCAGATGACACTCCAGAATTATTAGATGCTCGACCGCTCGTCAAAGGGTTTTATTTGGGAGCAATGGATGCAGGAATGAGGGTTGATAAGATAGTAAAATCACGAAGAGGTATCTATAACATTATCATATTGTAATATAAATTGATAACTAACATGATGACAGCACTCGGTCTTGCAGAATCATCCATAGGACACGCATTATCTCAATTAACAACGACCGAATCTCATCCAGGTCTGACAAATGCGTATCGTAAATTATCTCGAACATTACAAACCGTTTCTGACATTCACTCTGCTCAATCGACTGGTGAATCAACTGTATTAGGAGACCCATTAGCATATCACACCAGCGACGCGCTCATCGTGAAAGAAACTCTCACCAATCGTCACATTCTTCTTCGAGAATTACTTTCTGCTCAACAAACTGCCTTTTCAAGAGAAGCGTCGGCTAACAGACTCAAGACGTCATCGAGCGTCAAGAGAGATAAAGTCGACGAAGCAATCCACATGCTCGATGAAGCAAGAGCACATGAACAACATCTCGCGGACAAGACTCGCGCAGTGACGGTGAATCTCCTCCAAGATAAAAAGAAATGGTTCGCCCGAACGTCTACCGATTTACGATCTGCAATTAGAGAATACGTCTTGAGACAAATAGAGAGTGAAAGAAGGACGTTGGCGACTTTGGAGCTCGTCAGGCCGGATGTTAGAAATATAGATTCCTCAGGCGGTTTGTCGAGATTAGGAAGGGAGAATTTCAACGTGAGGAGAAATGTAGGGTCAAGTCAGGGTCCGAAAGGTGATGCTTGGTCTGGAGTCGCTAGACGGGCAGACGTGGTAAGTAGATCTGTAGAAGGGGGTATGAATGGACCTGTGGATGAGAATGATAATGGAGAAGGGAGGAGAAGCAGAAGGGGGACGATGAAGAATAACGCTAATAAAGATGGTGATAAGAATGTTGATGAAGATGACGATGAGGATAGAATTGATGCTAAAAATGCTGCTAGTCGTTTGGCTACTGCTACTTTTTAACCATTTCTCATCATTATTAATCAATTAAGATAATCAAGTCGTCAAAATCATGTACATCATTACATTATTACAAAACAAACGTTTGACAACATCAATCATCACATCAGAATGAGACTGGCAAGACTGTTTCACCACTCTGTTATATCTTCCCCCTCTGCTTCACCAAACGTACTCGTCTTCTTGACTCCCTGACTTTCCTCACCATCTACTATCCCCAATCCAAGTCCGTCTTTGTTCGAAATATCAACAGCAGCTCGAGATAATATATCCCCCAACCATTTCTTTTGAAATTCCAATATGAACGAATTCACCTGTTCAAATTCTAATAAAAACGCGTCATGGCCATCTGGACTGTCAATCGTCTTTAGTGTAGCATTCGGTATATGAGCTGCTAGTAATTGTTGTTCGGCATATGTGAACAGACCATCTGATTCTATACCTAGAACCAAAGTTGGTTGTTGAATTATTGAGAGGGCGTATTTGATTGCTTCGTCTGGATTGATTGTTTCAGTGGAGTTGTGTGATGTATATCGACCTCGTGACACGTCGTGAGTGTCTAACTTCCGAGTCATGGCAATGTAACAATTTGCATCAAAGCGCTTGATGAATTTATCGCCTTGATATCGTAGATAAGACTGCGCGGAGAAAAACGTTGGTGTTGCTTGTGTAGATGTACTTTTGCTCATTACTGTAGTGGGTGGTGTACTTGGGGCTATCTGATTAGAAGGGAGAGACTCGACGGATGCTTGAAGACCGCCACTGGAAACACACAAGGAGTTGTTTCTTGTCAACCTGGGGGAACCTCTCAGACGATGACCGTCGTTGTGGATCGAGAAATGATCATTTGCGGGTGTGATTGGACGTGGTGAAGTTGTAACCTTTTGTATCCGAGAAGGGTCTGGTACGTTTCTTCCAAACCGAGACTCGAACGAATCTCTTGATCGATATGTTAACAATGCTGACATTCTTGCGGCTGATAGACCGGTAGAAGGTGGATCTGATAACGAGTAATATCCATCTTCATATTTTGGATCGCTATATATACTCTGTCTCTGTGCTTCTCCCCAACTAATTCCCCACGCACTATATCGAGGAGAAGTTGCAATAGGTACAATACTCCGGACATAATCTGTACCAAAATACGCAAATTCTAACACAAGCATTCCCCCCATTGAACCACCAATGACAGAAGCAATCTGTTTGACTCCCAGATCGTCCAAAATAATCTTGGAAATCTTTACATCATCTCGAATCGTCGTGAGAGGAAAGTCAGGTCCATAAGTTTTCTGATTGCAATCACCAGATTGATATGTAAGAGGACTGACGCTTCCATACGGACTACCCAGACTGTTTATACAAACGATGAAAAAATGTGTAATATCGAATGCTTTTGTAGAATCTCCTAACAGGGGTCCCCACCAATCTCCAACATCTGAACTACCAGTGACTGCATGACAAATGACAATACAATTATCTCCATTCTTTGACAATTTTCCATATGTTTTATATGCAACAGGGACGTTGAATAATGTAACTCCATTTTCTAATTCGAAAGATGGAACGATAGCGATGTTTTGATCAGGTATGAGGTTTGAGAAAGGGTTCTCAGGCTGCGATGTGTCATGTTTAAGTCTCTGACGTTCGCCAGTCGATGTAGCTTGCATTTGGGATATCATTGAATCTATTCTTTCTGGCATGAGTGTTAAATTCATTCAGAAGTTCAGAAACTGATAAGAGACTTGGTTTGGCTAAGAATTGAATGACGCTGTATGGCTACTATATTCCAATCTTGAAAAGACAGCCATTTTGAATAATATAAGATGTTAGATACATTTCATTAGTAATGCACAGGTGGTAAAAGATTGTTTATTCTCCATCAGCCAAAAAAATTGTTTCATTCTGTCATGACTGGGGAAATTTATTGTTTTAGAGTTTACTATGACGTGCTTGGCATGTGAAATCATAGCAACTCGAAACGAAACTATCGGCCTGTTTCTGCACAACAATCAAAAACATATCGGTCGCAGAATGGGCTGGAATGGAGTAAGAGAGGAAGGTGCTGATGCCAACCATATGTTTGACCTATTCCTATTGCTTATCTTTTCGGAGAGAAGACCCCGGTAAATTGACGCTTTAGACGATACGAACAGCAAAATCTATCGGCACCGAGTAGATTGAATCTTGGAATGTACTTGCTTGTTAATTCCGCTTACAAGCCTCGATGCACTCAAACATAGTGACATTCCTATTAACCATTGTCAGAGATGACATTGTACAGCAGTGCGATCCTACAATTCTTTTACACGTGATAAGTCTTGACTTTTAAAACATGACATCATTTCTTCTTGAGAATATTTAAACACCTGCATTTTCCACTTCTACATCATACAGTATATCAGATGGAAAACTCCACTTCGAACGAGACATATACGACCATACCGCAGTCCGAGCGTATGATTCATGTCGAACATATCCATAATCTCTCACGCGCTTACAATTGAACAGTCGAACAATATGGCTTGGAAAAAGTCGCAAGCGGAAAAGTCCGCGAACTCTACAAAATCGACTCAAAGACATTGCTTTTTATAGCTACAGATCGTATATCCGCATATGATGACATTATGAAGAACGGGGTTCCGTCAAAAGGTGCTCTTTTGACTCTATTAACCACACATTGGTTCTCATTTATTCATACTCGTTTACCACATGTCAAAACTCATTTCAAGACATTGGATCTTCCAGCCTCTATACCTTCTACTAGTTCCCTGAGTTCAATCCTACGTAATCGTAGCATGCAAGTTCGTCGTCTGCGGCCCTTGCCCCTGGAATCCATTGTAAGAGGCTATATCACCGGGTCCGCATGGAAAGAATATAGCGTTTCGGGGACTGTTCATGGAATAAGCATGCCAAAAGGCCTACGAGAGAGTGAGAAGTTGGAAAAAGCTTTGTGGACGCCAAGTACAAAAGCGGAAGTTGGTGATAAAGATGAGAATATAACTCCGGAAAAGGCTCGGGAAGTCGTAGGCGAGAAATATGCGAAAAAGGTCGAAGAAATGAGTTTGATGGTTTATGAATTTGTATGTTGCATGACAAGTACTTGTGAAGACGACTAGACTGATTTTACGTTATAGGCTCGAGATTATGCTGCCGAAAGAGGAATAATCATTGCCGATACTAAATTTGAATTTGGACTGGATGAAGATACAGACGAGGTTGTGTTGATGGATGAAGTCCTTACACCTGATAGTTCAAGGTTTTGGCCTGCAGACGAGTATGAAGTTGGTAGATCACAGGATAGTTTCGATAAACAACCACTTCGAGATTGGCTTGTGAAAGAAGGTCTTAAAGGCAAAAAGGGTGTGGAGATGTCAAAAGAAATCGTCGACATTACTGGAAGAAAGTATCAGAAAGCTTTTGAGAAATTGACGGGTACGAGTTGGGTGAATGCAGTTGTTGATCAAAAGTCGTAAAATGCTTGATCTAATATGAGATTATGCTTGATGCTATTACATCTAGAGAATTTATATACAAGGTGTGAAATGCATAGAATGCGGAATTATACAACAATGACTTGGCGATGAACCATATGTTTAGCCTGCTACTAGAACCCATATGAGGAAAACTATTGTCTGTGTTAGTACATGTTTCTCATCGACCATAATCCTAGATTGAGCTGAGGATAAGACACTTACATATCATTAGTACACCAAACATCTTGGCTACTAACCATCGATTCCCTTGCATTCTACTCCAATATTTCATCAATTCTCTTTGTGCACCTTCAACATTATCCACAACGTCGTCTGTATTTGCATCTATCCTCTGTATCATCTCGCTCTGTTCACTGACCATTTGCGCTAATTGACCAAATATACCTCCCAGATCTGAAATCGTCCTCTCAATAGCTTCTATCGCTTCTCCTCTTTGCTGTATATAACCATTCGACTGTTGTCCTTCTTCTAACAATAACATCTGTTGCTCACTACCTGCCATACCTTTTGTCAAAGCCGAGCCCGTCGACGGTGGATCTAAAGATAACAAATCCCCAGCCTGACTCGCATCTCTTATCGGTGTAGGCCCTCGAGATGTTTGGACAGTACTACTATACAATGGCGAATCCGTCCTACCGACAGTCCCAAGAGTAGCTGAACTCTGCTGGCCGACGGAATTTACAAAATTATCCTGTCGCGATCGACTCGCCTGAATATTCTTCGTCCGCACTTCGAGAACTTCTTTGAAATTCACCGACACATCTGCGAGTTTTCCCTGTAACATCACCACTACAGTCTCGTTGTGTTGACCTTCTTGATCTCCGCGTTTACCTCCCACAGGATGATTTCGTTTCGAAATTTGTGATAGTTGTCCGATCGCGCCATTCATTCGCGACAGATCTTGCTTTATTATATACGTAAGCTCGCTTATCTCCATCGGTCGGTCGTCGAATAATGTCCGTCGACGAGCTAATATGGCGAGTTTTTCGAGTTTTGTCATTGTGGAGGAAATGTCGATTGCGATGGATGAAGCTTGTCGTGCAAATGCAGACCTTTTTTGAGATGGTGAGGAGTCGGTCGAAGATGAGGGTGAAGTAGCATTTTGAAAATTTGGTTTCGCTTTGGGTATGGCGAGTCGCTTTTGAGCCTGAGCGACTACAGAGCGGAACTCGGTTGTCCGGTCTTGAATGGAGATTGTGCCCATGATGAGGAATGCGCGCTCTCGAGTCGTCTATCAGTTTGATTTCCACTATGCTTTATCTACTGACATCCAAAGAGTCATGCAAGGCGGGAGAAGTAGTTGATAACATTCTTTGGTTTGTAAATTTAATTGTAATATATGATAGACATTATTATGATGATAATAATATCCTATCCAGATGGAAATCAATAATGTCTTGGCAAACGTCGTCTCCGGCTGTTCATCCGAAGTTATATAGGGCTGAAGCAATGTTTCAGACTTTGGAAACTTTAAATTCTCAAGCACGTGATGATGATAGCATCTTCCAAAGCCGTTACAATCTGAAAAGGTGTAAGCAGGGTACGCGTCGAGAGGCTGTGAAGTAATCGTACGTGTATCAGGAGGGTGCGATGTATACAAAAGTTGCCTGACTAAAAATCAAGATCATTTTAGAGCTCTACGATTGTTTCCCTATATCGATTACCGTGTACCAAGAGACGAAAGCACCAACAAATTGTTAGACAAAATAAATTAGATTTGGAAATTCAAAGGTCCAGCCTTGTTGGTAGCTACATAATTTACAATATTTGTAGTTGGCTTCTGTTCATTCATTTCGTGTTGTCCCAGCAGTGTCGCATATATCAAAAGGCCTTGAAGTCATGTATCAGCACGACGGGGTAAGAACCGACGACCTAGTTACATAACAAGACACAAATACATAAAGAAAGGGAGCCCCTAAATAACCTTTTTTCCACATGGCGCAGTCTTCCAGGCAAGTCGATAACGATTACAATATTGTTGTCTTTGCTCAATTCGACTGACTAAGCGGCAGTGTTACTGGCTCTAATAACGCCTCACAGTCATTTTCGACAAACGTTAATAGAATACCGACCAGGAAATGGACAGATGCAAAGCCAAATAATTATGATGGCGATGACTGGGGATCTACTATCACACCAAATTTACCCGCAGAGCATGACACGACCAGCATCACGTCGCGCCCTAGACTCATGGGTAACATGAGACAGGACTCGTTTGAGCAGGGCGATGAACGACAAGGATTCTCAGTTGGAGATCCCAAGATAGCAAATAAAGGTCCATTACCTAACCTCACGGACATGCAGAAATTAGCTCCAGGCATTAAGTCTTCAGGACCACCAGGTATAAACCGAGGCTTCTCACAAGAAGAATTCGTCCCCTCACCACTGCAGCCAACCACAACTGCTGCCACAACAAAATCTCCGTCCAATCTGCCTTCACAACAACAAAACCCAGCTGCATCGCAAGACCCCCGACCCACTCCAGCATTCAATTTTGTTCGTCCTTCAGATATATATAAGAGGATGGAAGAGGAAAGACAGAAAGAAAAGCTAGCAATGGACAACAAAAGGTCACAAACGGATTCTACACCAGACTCAATCGTGCAGCAGTCTACCCTGAAATCCCCTCCAAACTTGATGACTGAAGATCTTGGACCAAAACATGAAAAGGAGGGTCTTTCACCAATGTCCGAATTGGGCACACTGATCGATCGTACATTTGATGATGGATTCACAACAGGAAGCTCTAAATCCGCCGATACAAGAGGAGACTACGCAAGCGCTTCAAGAGTGCAAGAACATATCAAATCGCCGCTCGCAATCAACACGACACAACCGGCCTTTTTAAACGAGCGCAGTCCAATCAGTACAATCAGGGAAGAGTCTCCAGTCAAGAGTAACTCACCTCACCGGGTTGTGTCTAGTCCACAACCATTGTACAACCCTGCGCAACATCGGAAGAATATTGGCACAAACAGTCCATTATTTCAACAAGCTGAGACTGACAAAGTCAAAGATATTCCGCTCGTTCAGAAGCATAATTCAATATCGTCGTCGGATCATAGCGCAACCTCGTCGCGCCCCGAATCTGCCACTAAAGAACCAATTTCAAATGATAATAACAAGGTCCTTGTGAATCTCGACGATCCGAGCACAATTCCACCACGATCACCAATTTTTAACACCAATTCTCATGACCGACTGAATTCACCTCTACTGGGAAGTGCTCCGGGTATCTCACCCATCAATGGAAGAGAATCACCGCTTTCAGGAAAAGTAAAAAATTTGGCTGGCAAATACAACGATATTCACGATCAATCGAAACGCAACTCCCAAATCTTGGCCGGCAGTAGAAGTGACGAGTCAGGGAGTGTAAGAAGACCTAGAACTAGGGAAGGATCATCAAGATCTGCTTCTATATCAGACGAGAATTATGCGTCCCCGCAAATTTCTCCAACTTTAGTCCATGCGCCTCAAAGACCAGTTGCTATTCCACAGCCAAGCTTTCGACCACAATTGCCTGGAGGATGGATTTCAAATATGGATATATATTCAGAACCAGAGAGCATTGCTACAGACGAGGGTAGGAGAACGTCTCCCACAAAATCAGAGAGCATTCAAGAATCTATTCCCAAGATTCCCGACGTGGTTGAGAAGGATATATCCCAGAACGAAAAAGTTGGGCCAAAACATGATGATGCTATAGTCCCTGTCGCTGTCGAGTCTATAAAAGCTAAAGAACCATTAGAACAGGCTCAAGTAGCAAATTTGACCCGACAAAGCAGTTCAGATAATGTAGTCGCCCCGTCAAAAGATGAGAAACATCTGTCACGACCAGTTTCGCCTGACACAGATAAATCCAGCCATCAAAAGACTGTACAACGTCAAGATCAACACGATCGAGCAGAAGAATCAGATGACAGCTGGGAACATGACGGATCACCAATTCAAGCATTACCAGCCATTTTGCCGGATTTAAAGCCCGCCTCGACACTTTCCAGTCCCAATACTGCAATTACAGTAAATCCAAACCATAATGCAGCAAATGAAGGGCCTGGACGTCTTGAGCACCGTTTTAGCTGGGAAGGCACTCCCAAACTCATGCAAGGTTCTGAAAACCCTTCACAAACCTTCAAAACCGGTGTAGTTGCCAACGACATATCGGCTAGTCAAGAGCAAGGTCGAGACGTGCATGCAGATAATAAGAAAATCCAATTGATCGCCAAGACAGAAAACAAAATCAGCGGACCAGTATCACCAATATTCAAAGCCCCTACTGATATAGTGACTGACAATGCAGAGGCACATTCGCCTGTATCAGATCTGTCCAAGTCTTCACCGGTGGAGAAATCCATGCCAATAGATCCACAATCTTCGTATCTAAAATATGGATCCAGTGGACAGGAAGCTTCTGCAATCCCCACAATAGATCCAAAACCTTCTGTCCCAGTGTCTCAGACTCGCTTAACACCATTTAAAGAAATTCTTGCGATCAAAACAACAGACGAAAGAATCAGGGCATATCAAGCTACACGAAATCAATTTACACATCTGGAAACAGGTCTTCAAAATTGGTTACAGCATATGATTACTGTCCATCCTGATTATAAAGATTTGACTACACCTTCGCCATCTACCGGTTTTATACAAGGCAATCCACCTCCAGGATCCGTTCGACACAGACAAACGCCAAGCTTGGTTAAAATGGCAAAAGGACTTGCAACAGCGACAAGAGATGGAACGTCATCACCTCCTCCTGAGGTCGTCTCAAATCACCGTGTCCCATCTGGTACGCACTCTCTTACACATTCACCACAAGCCAGCGCGACCGTGGCAAAAGTCAGCAAAGATCTAAAATTGATTGGAAACAAACTTGGAGGAAGCGCTAAAAGTTTGTTGGCGAAAGGAAAACAAAAGTTGAAGGAAAGTGGTGTTGGAGGAAGCAATGACAAGGTAGATTGATTTCGTTTAATTTCTCTCTTTCACTTCCAATCTCCGCATCGTCGATACACAATCTTGTAGCAACAGCTTTGACAATATCTTGTCTATTTTGGGCGTCATTATTATCTTTCATTGTCACCAGACCTTGTTGTAAGCATGTTTGATTCGATTCAATCAGATTGCTTTGTGTGTCTATCATATTCATTCTTTTGCTCTTCTTTCTATCTTTTTATTCATTTATATCAAAAAGAAAGAAAAGAGTAGATTGTATGTATGTAGACTTGCAAGTAATCGAAATTGTTTCTATCAAAACTTTGTACAATTTGTGTCGACAGTGAAGTGGTCCTATAAATTTCATCTGAAGTCCTTGTAATGCTTTGAATCATAATCTAACATGTTTGAAAACATTGACGACTTTACCACGTCCTTTAGATACGACCGCGACCGTATCCTCCATCATCCCTTCACCGTCATCACCGTCTTCACCTCAATCATTCCATCTTGTGCCTTTACCTCTCAACGTAACCAAGTCTAGCACAGCACCACCAGCACCACCATTGGAATCAACTCCATCAACAATCACTCGAATCGATGGCACGGTCATGAATACGAAGAAGCACAAGAAATCTTTTTCTCTTCTGTCCTCTTTGCGGACTGCTTTACCAAGTTCATCATCTACAAGCCCAATTGCATCGTCTGCTTCCCCAAACAACCAGAAGTCTCGACCACACAGTCTTTTCCTGTCTTCTCCGCTCTCACCAATCAATTCTTCCAAGAAGGAAGATCTCGACAAACAAGAAGGGACAAGGACAAAAGGTAAACGATATCCCACCTCTCCTCACCCTTTATTCGGTAATCGAGTGCGTAGTCGCATCAATTCACTCGTAGACTCGTCAATACAAAAGAAAAATGACAGTGACCAACCCATCCCAACTATCAACAAAGAAAAGGAAGATATGACATCTTGGACTGCATTATGGGGACGTCCACCAAGTCCTTCTCCAGTTTTGAGTCCAAGTCTAGCCTCGGGTGTACGGAAAGATTCACTCGGTGTCAATGATCCTAGACAAAACGGATCTTTCAGACTTGGTGTACTGCCAAGTCCTGTATGGGATTTAGATAACGAGAGTCTATCAGACAAGAAAAGAAGAAAGAACTCGACTGGAACTGTATTGGCTGCTGTCACCGATCTTGATGATCGAAACAAGGATCAAGAGCAAGATATACATAGAATGGTGGGGGAGGATTTTGCAGACATGGTAGCAAAAGAACTTGGAATGAATGATGTGGCAAGTCGAGAAGAGAAGGAAGAGATTAGTTTAGGAAAAAGCTTGGACAACACAACAAAAAAGGACATAATTCAGGATGCAACGAATGACTCGGAGATAGCTCATGATGCGACACAAGTTCAGCCTGTTGAGACGGATCACAGGCATGCTGATGAGCAATTATATGACACACCGATGATGACTTCAGACGAGTTCAGCGGCTTGATTGCCCCAGCAATGAAGAACTCTATCGCGCAGAATGATTTTGATGTAAAAGACGACACGATGGAACGTAAATTTCTCGATGCAGATGTGAATCCAAAGACATTGGGTGTCGCTCTCACCGACAACATAACTCCGCTCAAAGAAGATGCAGAAATGAATGACTTATTGCAGCTTCAAACAAATTTAATGACACCAGTACATCGTGCGATATTTGTAGACAATCAGTATAGTACAGACTCACCGACCATACCGCTTCATATAGCGAATTCTATTGGAACACAGATTGTCCATAATAAAGCGCGAAACACCCTATCGGCTAGTAAAAGCATCAGAGACGAATTTAACAAGGAGGAAAAGCAAATACAGTTGTTAGCCACACCAATACGGGATGACGTCACTGCACAGCCACAAGTAAGACAACTCGAATTATCGGAAGCGACGGAGGTTATTGGAGACATTGAATCTCAACCTTCTCCTCCCATCAGCGCGACGAAAGACAATAACGATGCTCAAGTATCGGTACAAAACTTTGTAAAAAGTACTGTTGATGAAAATGTGTCAGCGATCGATCAAGAAGATATGGCGCGCCTTACAAAAATAAATCAGCCAACCGCATCAACTCAGAAAAATCTGAAGCAAATCAAACGAAAGTCTACACTACTACGTGCATTCAACAGGTCGAGTCAGTCACGAGAAGATGATCCACAAATTCTCACGGTCAATACATCACCTGTCGATCTGAATGACACGTCGAAACAACCATCGTCTCGTAATAAACTGCAGAAGAAAGCTAGACGATCATCTGTACCTAGTCCAGCCTCTGCCGAGTTGGAAGAATGGCCACAATCTTCCCCGTTAAAACGCCAGACAATCTTTGGTACTGTATTTGGTCGCGTAAGAAGCGAGGCTGTCGACAATGCCGTAAAAAGAAACCGCCTTAGTAAAGTTATTCCTGCAGAAGTTATCGAGCAACAGAATAACGCGGTCATTACTGATATACGCATACCAAGTACGGGTGGTATACAAAGTCAAAACGTGGACCGACAACCAACTCTGCCAAATATTCAACCGAATGCGACAGAAATAGAAATAGATCCAATCAATCGCAAATCTCTTTCTTCAAGTGTCGCTCCATCGGTTCGGACAGGAGAAGGACCATCACGACCAAGAACTCCACTCTCTTATAGAGGTCCAAATATTGGTTATGATGCCGATGCAGTAGCGCCGCCTCCAATTCCACCAAATTTTCTGCCTTATGATAGAAGTGCAAGTCAAACTCCATCACATTCGAATCGAACAACATCATATCGACTTCCATCAACGGCGCCTGAAATCGATTATACGCCACAATCATCAAATTTTGGCAATGATAATCCATACGATACAAGAGTTGATCCACCTCTAAGGTCAAGAACACCGATGGGTAGTTATAGAACACCAACTCCTTATGATCCAGATCCCATACTATTTGGTACTGTTTCGAGAGGAGTTACTGTTTCGTCACGTAGACCTTCAGGTTCAGATATACCACGTACGAGATCGCTGACACCACAGCCAGGTCCAAGACAAAACTCGGACACTCCAATCCCACCAATTCCATCTTTTGATATTGACTTGATAAACTTTCGGAGTAAAAGTACTCCTCCTATATCATACCACAAAGCATCAAAGTCTCAGGGCGATATACCTAGACCCAAAACTGCTGCACTGCCACAACTAGCCACGAATCCTGCCGACTTTGTTCCAATTCCTGTTGCAATCCCAAACCAAACCAATAAAACATCAAAATCTCGACGGAATAGCGAGCTTTTCATTCCAGCTTTCAGCATGTCATCAAAATCTACGAGACAAGCCCGTACGCTCCGTCGTCATTCCGATCATGTTACTTCATCACCGACTTCCCCTATAAATATTGCGTTTAGTCCAAAACATGATATTTCTCGAGTTCCTCCTGTCCCTGTAATTACAGGCCGTTCATCCGTGCCACCGCCATCTTCCAATGGAATGACGACGAGAGAAGAGAGAAAACTTAGTGGTCAAACATATAAAACAGCTGCTGGATCAAAACGACCAGATGATTTATTTTTACCAGCAGCCACTTATGATCAACAAATGAGAATATTCCAACAACAATCTCAACAACGATATCAACGACAAGTCGAACAACAATATCAACAGCAGAATCAACAACAATTCCAACCCCAACCCCAACAACAATTCCAACAACAACCTCAACTACAACCCCAACAAGATTATCAGCAAAATTATCAACAACAAGTCAATCAACAACAATATCAACGACAGGATCAACCAATTAATCGTCCTGCAGTATCATTAGTTGATCAAAACCGTACTAAATATACAATAAAGTCTAGTGAAAAGAGTAGAAGATTCTCTTTTGAAGCAGTAACACCTCTCACTCCTGCAAAACCACATTTCTAAGCATGACTATCAATAATTGTATTATATTTTTGTATAATACAAACATTCGCATATTAATGTACTATAGAATGAACTTATGATTGATACTATGTATATTATTTTATTTTTACTGTAATAATAACATTTCTGAGCTTGATGCTGTAGTTTATAATCTATTTATATTCCTTCAGCTGACATTTCACATTGGATTACTAAAAATAGAATTTTATTCTACAACAACCAGATTGACATTTCAGACTAAGGAAGTACTAAAAATAGAACTTTATTCCACCAACGGCAACACGTGATACGCGATCGGTCACGCCATTTTAACTTTGTACCTGACGCGTTCCACCATTTTTATTTTGATAATCGTCAAATACTGCACTAAAAGCTCGTCATATAACACTGTGAAAACCCGACTCGAGGCGCATTATGAGTGCGACACGTAGTCGGACCGGCGCTACATCAAAGTGAGTTTTTATCCATTTGTGACCATTTCCAATTCTCAATCGTCAATCTTTGCCAATAGTCAAAGTATTAACCTAACGACCATGTTATAGAAAGTCGCAATCTCCCGAGATTACAACCCGTCGCCTTAGATCTCATTCACGTAATCGATCCACATCACCATCGGGCGTGTCGACTACTAAACGTCATCGTCGAAAAAGTAGCAGTAATACAGTCAATCATGATCCAACATTAGTTCGCCGAACGAGGAGTAAATCCCGCCTTTCACCTTCCCCCTCCCCCGACCCATCCACACAAACCCATGGCTCTGTCATCAACAGTCAAAAATCCACAAAAGCCGCTCCTCGAAACGGTCAAATCATCGACGGATGGCTTGTCGGCTCATCCCCCAAGATCGACGCGAGTCCCGCATTCGACTTTGGCGGAACTCCCGGTGTCGTCGCCCTGATGATCGGCTTTCCTTCGCTGATGTACTACATGTGGCTCGGCGCGACTTATTTTGACGGAAAACTGCCCGCGCGGTCTGACGCCTCACAATCTCTCTCGTCGTTCGTGCTCGAGCTGGTTAATCTCTGCTACGTCGGCGCGTTCCCCTCGTTGAAGGCTTGGGGAATATACTGGACGTTCTTCAGCATGCAGTGCTTTTTTTATTTACATCTCCCAGGTGTATATGCAAAAGGAAAACCGCTCGCTCATGAAAACGGAAAACAATTGACCTACTACTGCAGTGCGGTTTGGTCATTCTACACTACTATCGCAATCAGTCTCTTTTTACATGTAACGGGATGGTTTAAATTATATACTCTCATTGATGAGTTCGGACCGTTGATGTCTGTTGCGATAATTACTGGGTTCGCATTAAGTTTCGTCACGTACTTCCGCGCGATAATTAATGGTAGTGAACATCGCATGACGGGACACAAAATCTATGATTTCTTCATGGGCGCGGAACTTAATCCGAGATTATTCGGCTGGTTGGATTTTAAAATGTTTTATGAAGTCAGGATACCGTGGTTTATGCTTTTTTTCGTAACGCTCGGTGTGGCTGCTAGACAATATGAGAGATATGGTTATGTTAGTGGTGAGGTATTGTTTTTGGTCATGGCTCATTGGTTGTATGCAAATGCATGTTGCAAGGGTGAAGAATTGATTGTTGCTACATGGTATGTTTCTCCAGCTCCATTCCTTCTGACATATTTATCTTGTCCTTCTCATTTCCCGTCCCTACATCTATATTATAGGCGGTCACTTGCATCACTTCTGTATGATATAATCACTAACGAGACAATGTTTAATAGGGATATGTATTACGAAAAATTAGGTTTTATGCTCACATTCTGGAATCTCGCTGGTGTACCATTAAGTTACTGCCATTGTTCAATTTATCTCGCCAATCATCACCCATCTACATACTCTCACTCTAAACCCGTCTTGTTCCTATTCTTCTCGACTTATTTGTTCGTCTACTGGATCTGGGACACTTGTAATAGTCAGAAGAATATGTTTCGCGCTATAGAAAGGGGTTATGAAGTTCATAGAAAGACATTTCCTCAATTACCGTGGAAAGTGGTCAAGAATCCTAAAAAGATTGAAACGCAAACTGGAGATCCGATTTTATGTGATGGTTGGTATGGATATGCAAGAAAGGTAAGCCCCTTCTACTCATATGTCTCCGAATTGCGCTTTGATTAATGTTTGGACTACTAGATTCATTATTCATGCGATGCATACTTTGCTCTAACTTGGGCTTTGATCACGGGTTTTCATTCGCCTTTTCCTTGGTTTTATCCCGTATTTTTCATAGGCATGATTATTCATCGTGCGCAAAGGGATATAGCTAGATGTAGAGAGAAATATGGTGAGGCTTGGAAGGAGTATGAGAGAAGGACTCCTTATTTATTTATTCCTGTAAGTCTCGATACCACCTTTTTCCTTTTCAATTAGGGGGTGTAGCTGATTATGATTCTTAGTATGTCATTTAAACTCATGACGTGGGAATTGTTGTATTTGTATTTGGACATAGAAGCCGGATATAAAACATGATGGTTTTTGGATCTACCATTTGGATTATTTTGACTTGTAATACTGTACATCAGACATATATACTCTTTATGTATTAGACACTAGGATTTCATGTATATACTGTGATAGCAGTAGCCACATGAGCTTCTAAATTACATCCTTGTATCATTTAGTGTAACCTTTTCGTGAATGACCTTGTTGATATGTGAATGTGATGATATTAGGACATGGCTGATCTAAATGGTATGAAATAGACCGGATCAAGGAGGAGATGTAATGATGTGGAAACGGGAAAGTTAATGGGGGTATGAAGCTTTTGGAACCTTGGAAATGCGAACAGGTTATTGTAGAGATGCGATAATGTTCAGAAATGAGAAGAGAGGTTGAGGATATATGACGACGTTTCGGACTGAGAAGATGCTACTAAAAGTATAAATAATCAGAAAGAATGTACATTTCAATGGAAAGGAAAGGGCGTAAAGAGAGGTGTGATGACATGGATATCAAAAAGACCTATCAGGATGTGTGATGACATAAAAATGTGAATGAGACAATGAAGATACGTGATGATGTTGGTAGGCGAAAAAAGGTTGATGAAGTGTTACTGGAAAGTACGAACAGGTAGTAAGAGACAACAACAGATTTTACAAAGCAATGACTCCTTAAAAAAGTCTTTTCCCATTGAGGAATACAAATCTCACTAGCGAGGACTTTTAAATATCTTCACTTGATGAAACATTCTCACTTTTATTATTAGAATATCATGCAGGAACGTCAGGTTTAAGCGTGACTGATGACATGAGTAAAAAGATTTGAAACCAGTATTTTAAAGTTGTATGGATTGTGCCCAGACTCTATGCTGTTGGCTGTGAGATGACGCGTATTTTCACAGGCTGTCATCTGGTTAACCGTACCAACACCATTGCAAGGACAAACTTTTGTTGTCATTAATTTCTCGCATGAGGCTGAAGGATGGAAGTATAAACAACTCATGGAGATTATAAGGATGCCTTTACCAACGAGGCGGTGTCTTTCAAGACAATCTGATTCTTTACACCGGCAGCTACAATGGGATACACTGCTTCGAAGCCCGTGGCGGAACCAATCGACCCAACGAAGGAGGACCTCATGTCGGCGTTCAAGGAAGCACAAAAATCAATGAAACAGGACATGGAATCTGGGACGCTCTGGCAAAAACACGTATCCGATGACTGGGAGATAAAGAAAATAGGTCCTATGAGTGGAAGCTCTAAGGGTGTCTTGCTGAATTATTACTTTTGTCACAAGAAGATTCCGGAGGCCGAGAAAAAAACCGTTCGAATCGTGGTAAGTTCTTGGTCTCTAGCTTCACATACTGTATGTAGGCAACAACTAACGTAATGCACAGTTCATAACTGGTGTAAATGCAGATACGTACACGTGGATCAAGCAAGTCGCATCTCTTACAAAACGGGCATTATATAATTATGAGTTCATTCTGCTCGAGAATCGTGGTCTCCGCGACCGGAAATGGTGGGAATTGCTCTTCCCGGGCAGTTTCGTTAAAGATATGGCCAATGATGCTGCTGCCGTGCTAAGGCATCGAGAATGGCTACCAAAGCACGGTGACAATTCCGTACATGAAAAATTCAATGTTGTGGCACTTTCTATGGGTGGAATGATAGCGCAATGTCTCGCCATAGAATATCCAAAACATATTCATAGTCTCTTGCTGCTTGCTACTGGACCGTGCATCAAATATGTGGCGCTCATAAGGTCTGCTTTCAAACCTTTCGAGGCAGATTTTCCAGGTCAATATTCCGTCGCGACTGAGGACTCGCCTTTGGAGTTGGATGAATTCGGTAAAAAGATTGCGGAATTATATGAATCAGCGTTCGTGCGCGAGCGTGACTTCTGGAAGGCTATGAACCTCGCCAAAAAACAACTTGGACAGCCAAGTCTGCTGCAAAAACGTGCAGCGATTTTCTTTCAAGTAAACGAGCGGAAATTGAAAGCCGCAGTCGAGATTATCGATCGAAGTCATGTGAAGATCTTGCATGGCAAAGAAGATACTGTGATCCCTGAATCTGCCGGTCAGACCCTTGCGGATATCATGGGAGTCCACCTTCATCCGCTTGCAGGAGTTGGTCATAGGATACCCCAAGTCGAACCAAAAATTGCGGATCAAGTGTCTGAGGAGATCGAGACTTTATGCAGTCTGAGACCACGCAACACGTAAAAAGCCCTTTGAACGAATTTGTCCCACCTAGATTTGTAATTTTAATAATATATAGAAATGCTGTAGTTGGTAAACTGTGAAAGGAAAATATGCCAAGATCGATTTAGCGAAGGAACCTTAGCTGGCACGTGATCCGTATTGAATTGCTTGGTCTATGACCGCGGAGAAACCATTTTCCGAAACTTCGTTGCGACAAACTTTGACTTCGTTGAAGAGTTGTAATGAATATTTGGATCGTTGCAAGTATCTTCGAGTAATCACATTGACAATATGGCTCGCGGACCACGAAAAGTGCGTATTCACTGCACAGATATGTCAACGTCGGTGGTATTAACATCTATCATAGCATCAACACCGTCTTTCGGCACCAAGCCATTGGCTTCTTGACAAGTTGTCTGGTTCTTTTGCACCAAAAGCATCACCCGGTCCTCACAAATTACGAGACTGCATGCCCTTGATTGTTTTTATCAGAAACAGGTATGGATATTTATAAATCTAGCATCGACATTTCACTAACATCAGCTTGCGTATAGACTGAAATATGCGCTCAACAACCGCGAAACAAAAGCAATCGTCATGCAACGTTTGATCAAAGTAGACGGAAAGGTCCGAACAGACATCACATACCCAGCCGGATTCATGGACGTCATCACCATCGAAAAGACTGGCGAGAACTTCCGTCTCGTATACGACGTCAAAGGACGATTCACTGTCCACAGAATCACCGCCGAAGAAGCCGCATATAAACTCGGAAAGGTCAAGAGAGTACAAGTAGGAAAAGGAGGAATTCCATATTTGGTTACGCATGATGCACGAACGTAAGTTTCAATCATCTATCAGACGTTGGACCAAATTTTGGTTAGAAAGAGATAGAATTTCTTTTTTTCTTTTTGGCCCACAAAATGATGAAATGAATGCTGAGATATATTTTTGATATAGGATCCGTTACCCAGACCCATCTATCAAGGTCAACGACACAGTCAAGATTGACCTTACTACCGGAAAGATCTCCGACTTTATCAAGTTCGACACTGGCGCTATCGCAATGGCAACTGGTGGTCGTAACATGGGTCGTGTAGGTGTCATCACTCACCGTGAGAAACACGATGGTGGTTTCAACATTGTTCACATTAAAGACGCTGTTGACAACGAGTTTGCTACACGTGAAAGCAACGTTTTCGTCATTGGACACGAGAAGCCATGGGTCAGTTTGCCAAAGGGCAAGGGTGTCAAGGTTTGTTATAGTAACATCACATTATATAATGACTTTGACTAATGTGTATTATAGTTGTCAATCGCCGAAGAGAGAGATCGTCGTCGGGCTGCCACCCACGCTGCAACCCAGTAAAAAGGTAATCATGTATCATTGATATGAAAAAAGTAAAAATATGGTCATGTTGATAATGCAATGAAATATTATGTGAATGACAATCCAGAAAAGTGAAATCATCTGCCATTTGGAAATGTAAAATTCATGACGTTCCATGACAAGCCCTTTATGCACCTTAACGTCACACTGACTCCTGGTCAAACCAGTGCGAAGCAGGGTGATGAAGTCATAAGCATTACGTCATTTAACTGCTTGTTCAAGTCAATCAAGGCATTCTCTGCGGTTATATAATGTCTTTCCCTCTTCAACCATCTATAGTGACTGTGATTAAATTGGTGAAATATTAGTTTTGTGTGTATAAATAATCTTACTTGGACCATGGGCAGTAAGTTATCAGAATGTAAAACAAATTGAAGAATTATATATTGAATTGTTCAAAGTCATTGAAGAAGGAGTATACATCTTGGAAAGTTCTACCAGTAATGAAAGATTCCATCTTGATGGCGGAGATTGGAAGTCTGGAAACATACACTTACGGTACGTGACCTAATCACTGTAATTACCGGTTGTAAACTCATTGGAATGTTGCAGAAAACAAAACGATGGAGACAAGGACAAGACTGCTGATCAGCAATACTTAATCACCCTTGTACCTGAAGATAACCCTGATCAACAATTTTATCACATTACAAATTTATTTTATGGATGTCAGGTTGGCTTATATGCAGGTAAGAAACTTTATGATTGCCTACCTACGAGAATTATGTTGAATGTGCTAATAATAATTGCAAGATGACTCTGGAAATACTTTTCAAATCAAAGCATGTCCTTGTGCACTGTCGGAACAGAGCTTACACTGGAAGTTTAACCAGGTAGATTCTGGTTTCAGGTAGACAAGTTCCGTTTGTGTGTGATTCCTACAAAAGACTAATGCAGTTTGACAGAATATCCCTCAGATCTGATCCGAGCAAAACATTAGACCTTGGTGAACATCAAAGTCGCATATCTCTAAAAGCATTGACAGGCGCTATGACCAACCAACTTGTACTTCGTGATGATCCAAACTCCGAAGTATGGAAACTTACAAAACAGTGGGATTACGATTCTAAGAGTTTATCGTCATGGATGTCGCGCGTCACAAACAACCCGAGATTGAGCATGCTTAACCTTGTGGGAACTCATCAATCATTGGCTCTTCATGCCAAATCTCAGCAAATCTCATGTGGACCAGAAAAGTGTCGTAACGTCACGAATGTCTTGACATTTAATCCACTTGATAATCCCAGGTGTCAAAACCGCCCACCTTTGGGTCAACTTTTGGATGGAGTCCGTGAGCTTGATCTTCGATTCCATTGCTGGACATCTAACAAAGATAGACAACCAAGTTTGTTTGCATGGCATGGAATAAACAATCCGGTCATTGGTTGTGCTCAAGGTTATAGTTTCGGTGCATGTCTCCAGACTTTGAAGCACTTTCTTACTCAATGTCCATCGGAAACTGTCATCATAAATGTCACTAACGAAACTCATGATGATTCAGGTCTCTTTGAATCTTGTTTCAATAATGATGCCCGTGAATTTTCATCTTTATTTTACCACAAATCTCCTGGAAAAGAAAGTATGCACCAGATTTCGTTAGATGAAGTCAGAGGCAAGGTTATCTTGGTCACAACAAATCTACCAATCTCAGACTTTGTTCTCGATCGAAATGTATTTTTTGGCGGAAATGGAGCAGAATATCATAATGAAGATAGTTGGGACAAACCTCCAAAAGAATGGCCTAACAAAATCCAAGCTTGTCGAGATAACCTCTCACGAGTGAGGGAAGATAGAGATGAGAACCATACTTATCAGACATGTTGGAATATGAGTAATGCCGTCTCTTTTCCTCCTTACAATCCGATCGATTTTTACTTTGCTGCAAAGGATGCCATGAAGGAAGAGTTAAATGAAGGTAAAATAGGAAAAGGTGGACAATTTAGAACTGGTTTGGTCATGCTTGACTTTTATGAATTATCTTTGGAGGAAGTATTGGCTGTTGTAAGATCAAACCCCGGTTGTGAAGATGTTCAACTGTAGAAAGATATAATTTTTGTATATGTATGTAAATAGTGAAGGGTAAACATGTGGCTGGTGTTCTTGGCGCTTACGTCTAGGGCTTTGTCATATTATTGTGGCTGAAAGCTTCGAGAACATCTGCATGTAATTATTACTGATGCTGTTATACAATTTTTATATTTGATGATTGATGACTTGACGAACTTTTCCTTGTGAGATTACAGTAGTTAATGACAAATCTTGAGCGCGTATAAAAATGTCTCTACACGCTGCGCGCAATGTAGACATGAGCAAGTAAGATCTGCTATCTCTACCAATAAAGAAATATAAAGGTTCTGACATGACTATAAAGGTCCGAGGCGGATCTCGCGGTGGTGGTACGAAAGGCCACGAGCTCCGGTAAGAATCTACTTCCATAGTTGATGAGGACTTGTACTAATGCATTACAGAGGAAACCGCACCGAAGCGTTAGTTATCTCTATAATACAACTAGCGCAAAGAACTCACCAGTTTTAGGAAAACATGTCCGCAGCAGTATTGTATATACTTGGGACCATAAGAGCTCGGCATCATTCTGGGCTGCCATGAAAGTGTATGCATCTTGACAAAGTACAACCAAAACATCCAATTGATCATCTCTTAGCCAGCCAATCTTTGCAGATGAAGTACAAACATTCAAAGCACTCATAACAATACATAAAGTCATGCAAGAAGGTCATCCCAAAGTATTACAAGAAGCACAAGCAAACATAAATTGGATTGAAAGCTTATCACGAGGTGCTGGAGGGTCGATGTCAGACAGTAATCGAGGATATGGTCCCATCATACACGAATATGTATTTTATCTGATACAAAAACTCGCATTTCATCGTAATCACAAAGGATTCAATGGAACATTTGAATACGAAGAGTACATGAGTTTAAAAGCAATCAATGATCCAAATGAAGGATATGAAACGGTCTCGGATTTGATGAATCTACAAGATCAGATAGAAACATTTCAGAAGCTGATATTTGCTTCTTTTCGATCTAGTGGAAGTAATGAATGTAAGATGGCTGCATTAGTACCATTAATTGCTGAAAGTTATGGAATATACAAATTCATCACAAGTATGCTTCGAGCATTATTTACCAGTAGGTTCTTATCAAAAATATACTGAATAATACTGACAATAATCAGCACTTGGAGAGACGGAGGTTCTTAGACCACTGCATGACAGATATAATGCGCAACATCACCGATTGTACAGATTTTATTACGAATGTTCGAATCTACGATATGTTACATCTCTACAACCTGTCCCTAAACTACCCAAAGATCCTCCTCAATTACTATCAGAGGAAGATGATGATGGTCGAGAGCTCCCACCAAGACCAAAACAAGAGACACAACCTGCCCCTCCTCCACCTCCGAAAGATGATATTGTCACGGAAGAACCAATAAATGAATTCTGGAAAAATGAACAAAATCGGCAACAAGAACAATATGAAGCTGAACAGAGAAGGTTACAAGCTCAATATGAGGAAGCTCAAAGATCACAACAACAACAGGAATTGCAAAGACAAAGAGATTTTGCAGAACAACAAAGATTACAAGCTGAACAGCAAAGATTGGCGCAAGAACAATTGATGCGTGATCAATTTTCACAACAAACGCAGGGAAGAATGGCAGAATTAGAACGAGAAAATCTAAATGCAAGAGCTCAATATGAAAGAGATCAATTAATGTTGCAACAATTTGACGCTCGAGTAAAGGCGCTTGAAGCAGAACTTTCACACATCAACAATAATTTCCAACAACAATCACAATCAAAAGATGAACAGATACGAGCATTACAAGAACAATTAAATACTTGGAGGTCAAAGTATGAAGCCTTGGCTAAATTATATTCACAATTACGAACGGAACATCTTGATCTGCTCCAGAAATTCAAGAGTGTACAATTAAAAGCAGCGTCTGCACAGGAATCAATAGATAAGAGGGAGAAATTGGAGCGTGAACTAAAGACAAAGAATCTAGAATTGGCAGATATGATAAGAGAAAGAGATCGTGCCATGCATGACCGAGATAGAACAACTGGTGGCCATAAAGATGAGTTAGAAAAGATCAAGCGCGAATTAAGGTTTGCGTTGGAAAGAGCAGAAGATGCGGAAAAAAGTAAAGGATCGGATTTATCGGCAATGTTATCAAGACATAACAGGGAAATGGCTGATCTTGAAGAAGCGTTACGTAATAAAACAAAAGCTCTAAATTCCATGCAAATGAAGTTTAGAGATGGCGATTCGGATCTTGAACAAAAGGTCCGTGAAAGAGATGAAGAGTTGGAGATTCTCAAAGCTGGAATGGACCAGGCGTTATTAGAATTGGCTGAATTGCAACGGACTGGTGGTGCCGATCATGAAAAAGACAAGGCAATGGACGATCAAATTGATGCTGTATTACTCGAAAATATTAGAAAACTTGCTGAATTAGTCGATTCTGTTTTGCAAAGTGGTGTTCAAAGGGTAGATGATGCTTTGTATGAACTTGATTCAACAATGATAGCAGGTAATCAAAATGCTTCTGGTCCCTTTGTTTTGTCACAGATTGAAAAGGCTCAATCGAGTGCTATGGAATTTTCAACTGCTTTTAACAGTTTTATCGCTGACGGACCTTCTGCGAACCATTCAGACGTTATTAGAACGGTCCATGCCTTTTCAGGAGCTATTGCTGATGTTCTTTCGAATACAAAAGGTTTGACAAGATTTGCTTCTGATGATAAGAAAAGTGATCAATTAGTAAATGCAGCTCGACAATCAGCTTTATCCACCGTTGGTTTCTTTCGAGGTATTCAATCTTATCGATTAGATTCTCTAAACGAAGATCAAAAGATAGATGTCGTACTACAAAAGAATAGTGATGTACAGGTTCAATTATCAGATTTGTCAAAAATAGCAGATGCCTTTGCGCCAAAGTCCAATTTATCGACTAGTACAGGAGATATTGCCACTTTAGTCGACTCTGAACTATCAACCACATTAAAAGCCATTGATGCAGCAACCGCTCGTCTAGAATCGCTCCTCAAGCAGAAAAAAGACAGTTACACTACTTATGAACTTCAAATTCACGACTCTATTCTCCCCGCTGCTTTGGCCATCACAAACGCAATATCTCTACTCATCCGTGCAGCTACCGAATCTCAAAAAGAAATCGTCGCTCAAGGAAGAGGAACGTCAATGTCCGCTTCTCAATTCTATAAAAGAAACAATCGCTGGACAGAAGGTTTAATCTCCGCCGCAAAAGCAGTAGCGTCTTCCACAAACATGTTGATAGAAACGGCCGACGGAACTATAAGTGCACGTAACAGTCCCGAACAATTAATCGTCGCTTCTAATGACGTAGCTGCTTCTACCGCACAATTAGTCGCGGCAAGTAGAGTAAAAGCTAAATTCAACAGTAAAACTCAAGAAAAGCTAGAAGACGCAAGTAAAGCAGTAACGGGTGCTTGTAGGGATATGGTAAAGGTCGTGCAAGGGATAATAGAAGGGAGGAATAGAAGTGGAGATGCAGACGTGGATTATTCAAAATTGGGAGGGCATGAGTTTAAAGTCAGACAGATGGAACAACAGGTTAGTTTCTACTTTTATTCATACTTCACTCTCGATCAGAAATGACGTGTGCTAATCTTGAGTAATAGGTCGAGATATTACAGTTGGAGAATAAATTGTCGGCTGCTAGACATCGATTAGGAGAGATGAGGAAGATTAGTTATCGAGACGAAGAGGATTAATATATCGTGCCGACGGGGCTTTAAAGTCATTACTTGATTCTAGATATAATTTTGTACATTTATCGTTTCGTCGGAATGTGTCAGTTGCGCTAAGGAATGTTTACCTTGGTGATTTTGTGCTTGCTACATAACAATGACAGATGCTAAATACGAGTACTTACTTAGTTCCAGGCCCCATGACATCTATTTTCGATGTGAAATTTTGCATAATTTTACGTAGGGAGAACGGGAACCTTTGCGGATTTGTGCTTTCTTGATTGAGATCATGAACAGATCCAAGTGGGTGATGGCGCGAGTACATTAGCCACTCATCACTATCGTCTAGAGGCCTCCCAGTCTGATCAGGTAAATTACGGGAACTCCGTCCTGGAGCACCGGATTTACGCGCATGGCCCGAAAGGCAGGCTGGGGTTCCACGTGCATGTCTATCATTCTGATGAACTGCAGCGGCCTCGGAATTCAAGTAAGGTTCTGCACCCGGGCGTCGCGAGGTTCTCGCTGGAACTACTCTTGCATGCCTAGCTGCTGTTTCTCCACTCGAAACATTCGTCTGGAGACTTTGACGCTGTAGTGCCTGTTGACTTATACTAGAAGAGCCTTGAGTTTGTTGCTCTGCTTGTCGAGTTGGGCGCGGTGCATGTGCTATCCGCGAAGTCGGCCTAGCAGGTGCTGGAGTTGGACCGCTTGTTCTCAGTTGCGAAGGTAAATATCCACTACTTGCTGGCACGTTGAGACGAGAGATAGAAATTATGGTCTGGAGAACTTAAAATCGGTGTGTTTTAAGTTTCAGCCAGGAAATTCAGCGGCTATTCGAAAGTTCTTGCGAAAGATTTTGCGGCACGGAAGGATTGGATTTTTGCGACACGGAAGGATTGGATTTTTTGAGCGGGATCCTACGAATCCTTCATCCTCCACGCGGGCCGCCATCCTACAAATCCTCCATCCTCCGTTCGGGCCGTGCCGTTTACCGTGCCGTCCATGACGTATCAGCTAGGATTTTGAGTACAGTATGCTGTGATCCTTATCTTGAACGATTCTATCCTCGATCACATTTATATAAAACATGTCAGATTAAGCCTTAATTAAGTTTTGATGTGCGATATCGACTTGCAAAGTCAAAGTCAATAAGAACATGACTAAAGTCACCTAAATAAACAAAACATTGTAAAGCCTGTCTACGCTTATTCTGTCTCTATTAGACTTTTAACAGTCACAACTATCATGAAAATGGCACGACGGTGTCATCATATATGTAGAGCGTAAAATAATATTATGACTAGTCTTGTATTCTATGAAGGAATCTCATACAATCACAGGTGTTTCCGTGGTGTAGCTTAGTTGCGCTAAGGAATGTTTACGTTTGTGATTTTGTGCTTACTATATATATTATGATAAGAGATGCTAAATACGAGTACTTATTTATTTTCAAAATCATGACGCTACCATGTTTTACTGATTCAATCATTTACAATTTATCACTTACGCGTTCTGATTATGATGGGAAGTTGGATGAGGGTTGAAATCTGTTGCTGGGTCGTGCTTGACGCCTTCATGTCCATGTGTACGAGTAATGATATTAGACGTTGGTGCATGGGGACCATGCTGTGGGTGATTAATAGCATGATGATCTTGCTGTGTGAGATCAGTAGCGTGCGGTTGAGAGTCTGCGGAATGATGTCTAGCGGGGGCCTCAGATGCCATAATTGTTATCGCGGACTCATGTTGCGAAGGGCGTGCAGGCGCAAGGAACGGCTGGTATTGATCATGACGTACTGGGGGATTCCCTACCGGAGGATGATCAATTTCGGTAGGGCTCGATATCTGTATTAATGGTAGAGATATTGGTAGAGACAAGTGTCTTTTCTTCCTAGTAGAAGTGGTAGGTACATGTTGTGCTGTCGCAGCTTGAGGGAAACTAGCATGTTGTGATGTAGTGTAATTTCCCACCCCTCCCTTGTGAAATTTTGTAACAGTTTTCTCATGCTCCTCAACCTGGGTTGTAAGGCTCGACATCTTTATGGATGGAAGAGATGAGTGTCTTTGCTTTACAAAGGAAGCGGGAGGAATAAGCAGCGCTTTAGTTGTGTTAGGAGGGATAAGCTGTTGTGAATCCCTAACGATGGAATTATCCAGACCTCCATTTGAGAATTCGTCATCCTTACACTCGCAAATGTCCCTTTCTATGAGGCTATACCCTCGCTCTCTTTGGCCGAGTCGAATTCTTTCCATGTTTCCCTTAGGATCGAAATCCATCACAGGCGTTTCCAGAAATGCTGACGACCGAGACTGCTGATGATTCATTCTAGGGAGAGCAACATGTGTAGACGACGAGTCTTTTGCGTCTTCCTGCGAAGCTGCGTGTTCTACTGCACTTTCTGCCACTGGTAGGGATTTCACCACAGAAGTGCCAAGGTGGCCGTGTGTTGGAGGATGGGCTACTTCACCCGGTAGTGACCCATTGTCATGACGAAACTGAGCTGGAGGATGCGTTTTGGAATGGTCCGGATTCATATTCCGCCTAGGAAATCTCGTCAAGAATTGAGACGCTGGAAGGGTGACTATGTCTGTGGAATTGCTACCTGACACTGATCAGAGATTATAAATAGCAATTTGAATCTATACGAAAGAAAAGTTGTGGTCTTAAGTTTTAAGGCAGGAAATTCGGAGGCTTTTGTAGATCCCGCTGGTAAGCTTTGCGGTACTGAAGGATGGAATCCTGAGCGGGATCCTACGAACTCTATGACGACCGCCATTCTACGAATTATTTAGCCTCCATTCGATCCGAGCTCGGACCGAGCGGTCCATGCCATACCGGCTAATAGGCTTCCAGCATAGCTGTATCTTAATCAAGCATGTCACTGATTGCTCTCCTCACATGGATAATCACTCTTGTAAGAAGTGTGAAGCGCGACAAGGGGAATGATAGCTATTTGATTTGCTAATCGACTCGCGAATTCAATAGGACCGCAGCTCATCACACTAACAAATAAGCTTCTGCAGACTGAACACTTTCATCCCATCGTGATTGACCTTTGAACATTTGCGGTCATTATAAATGGCTTTCATATAAAGCGTAAAATAATATTCTGTTTTTCGGCTCGTCAGACGTGTGGGATTTTCTTCGAATTTTATATCACGTGGAGTGTTTGCGGGGTAACTTATATTGATCGCCGTTAAGGTAACCTCGAACGAAAGACATGACAACACATACTCCACCTGTATGTCGCGATGGCAGCCACGAATACAGCAGCTATAGATTCAAAGAAGGAAGACGAAAAGAGATCCGAAGTAAATAGCACCAGACTTGATTCTCAAACGAAACAAAGCACAATACAAAAACCTATCAAGAATCCATATTTCCACAAAGGTCAAATACTTGATGGACCGCCCTTTAGCGTCAGACTTTTACAATGGATAAGCACAATATGGTGTTTCACAGGGCTCTGGGCATGTACATTCTTTAGTGTAAGTATTCATTTCATAAATTAGTCTTGTTGAGAGTTTTATTTGTGCTTACAAAATACAGCTTGATCCTATGGTTGCAGCACAATCCTCCCCTTTTGCTTCTTCGAATCGTAAACCAACTTCATTTCCTCTACCAAACACGATACGTTATATTCTATCACTTCTAGGTACGGTCATATATGGTTTCACGGGAAGAGCTGGACCAGTAGGAAGTAATAGATTAGGAGGCGCAGGACATCGACCTTTAGGGGGAGATAAAAAGAATGACGATCATGGAGATGGAGGCGGAAACGATAGAAAAGGAGGAGGCGGTGGAGGCGGTGGAAGTTGGGGTTCAGGTTCTGATTATAAAGGTGGAGGCGCTGGTGGAATGCCGAAGAAAAGAATCGGAACTGTGGATGATGTGAGAGGACCGGAGTGCGGAAGTTGTCCAAGATAACGATCAATACGAATAGTCAAAAACGTAATGTCATATTTACACTACACGGCTGTCAAAGCTCGACTTTTTGTAATGCTGCTCCATCTTTCAGATGTGTTTCCAAACTAGATACAAGGGTTGTCGACTTACCTTGTCTTTTCGCTAGTAACTTATGTGGTCGTATATATCATTGAATATAAACGCGTGTCACTCTCAGATATTCTTGAAAGGGTCTGCATGCTTGATAACGTTACTAGTGATTTACAAATCTTTCGAGAATTTCATTGGGATATTGGAAATTCAAAAGAAATAAGAAGGCTCATGGCTACAGAGCATGCTCTCTAACGAACCTTTGTGTCAAGATTTAGTGTTTCCTATTCAAGAGAGCTTCCGTAAGACATGCTATAACCATGACATGGTCGAGACATGAATAAAAGATGTTTTGCTATATATATTAATCCCAGGCGTATGACCCAGTGTGTCAGATATGCTTATAACGGAATGACCTGTGCATAGTCCTTCCAATGCGATCCTACTTTGCAACATCACTCGTGGCATGAGTATCAAATACACGTTCAATAACGTTTTGGGTTGAAAGTGTAATTCATTTAACATCTGGTCTTGAGAATGTGTAATCTATGTGAATAGCATATGGATAACATTAAGCCATACCAGGACTTGAGCTTACATCGTCTCACAGTAGAAATGAATACTATGCTATGTAGCCTACCACAAAAGGCACAGTCGAAACGCGGGGCTGGACAAGCCATTCCAAAAGACTCTTACAACCTCGGTTAATCGAGCTCGAAATCCGGCGGTGACGTCAAGCTGATATCATCATACTTTCAAAGAATCCTTCGAGAGACGACCCTAAGAAATCCTTCCCGCCAACGCATTATAAATCGAATCCTTCCGCAGAAAATTTATCGAGGATGTAACTCGGCGGACCCAACTTTAAGGTTGAGTCGACCCGAAAATACGGGGAAATGCGGGGAATCTTAAAATTGGTCGAATCAGCTTTAGACTTTAACGGCTTAGTCGACTAAGCAATTATGCCGG